>LULK01001354.1_pt1 | contig 12846 bp, 14 predicted proteins | sample 728181 | NCBI WGS metagenome assembly LULK01 (sample SAMN03860291, study PRJNA289734) | marine metagenome | biome: seawater column; feature: ocean; material: water; isolation source: Red Sea water column Station 169 - depth 10m | place: Saudi Arabia: Red Sea | collected 2011-10-15 | depth 10 m | reverse complement strand
GGATGTTTAGAGGTGTAGGTATTAAATTAGTAGATTTTAAAGTTGAATTTGGAAGATCCGAGGTAGATGGAAAGAGAGAAGTAATGTTAGCTGATGAAATAAGTCCTGATACATGCAGGCTTTGGGACATGAGAACTGATAAAAAACTAGATAAAGATAGATTTAGAAATGACCTAGGAAATCTAGTTGAAGCTTATCAAGAAGTTGCAATTAGACTTAATCTACTTCATGAACAATCAAATATTAGGCCTTTAAATTATCCTAAACCAAAAGCTGTAAAAATTAAGAAAAAATGAAAGTAAAAGTAATAGTCACTTTAAAAAATGGAGTGCTTGATCCTCAAGGCAAAGCTATACAACAAACCTTAAATGGTATGTCTTTTGACAATGTATCAGAGGTGAGACAAGGGAAATATTTTGATATTGAGGTTAAAGAAAGTGATGAGATTAAAGCCAAAACTCAAGTCGAAGATATGTGTAAAAAGCTTTTAGCCAATCTAGTTATTGAGGATTATAAAATCTTGTAACTATTTAATGAAATCATCTGTAATTATATTTCCTGGTTCAAATTGTGATAGAGACATGGATGTAGCTCTAAAAAAATTTGGTTTTGAAAATCAAATGGTTTGGCACAATGATGATGAAATACCAAAAAGTGATCTAATTGTTTTACCGGGTGGTTTTTCTTATGGCGACTATCTAAGTTAGTTTTAGGAATTTGTAATGGTTTTCAAATACTTACTGAGACAGGATTATTGCCAGGTATACTTCAACAAAATAAATATTTAAATTTTATTTGTAAAAATGTTTTTGTAAAAATTAAAAATAAAGAAAATAAATATTTTAAAAACATCAAAAAAGAAGTTTTAGAACTTCATATTGCTCACAATGAAGGGAATTATTTTTGTTCAAATGATGAATTAAAATCTATTGAAGATAATGATCAAATCGCAGTTACCTATTGTGATCATAAAGGCAATGATGATGACGTAAATAATCCAAATGGAGCTCTAAAAAATATTGCAGGTATTTTTAATAAAAAAAAGAATATTTTAGGAATGATGCCTCATCCAGAAAGAATGATAGAACCATTTTTATCAGGTGAAGATGGATCTTTGTTTTTTAAAAATTTAATTGAAAGTTTATAATGGTTGAAGTTAATGAAAAAATAGCAATCGATCATGGATTAAAAAAAGAAGAGTATAAAAAAATTTGTGATCTATTAAAAAGAACTCCTAATATCACAGAATTAGGTATTTTTTCTGCAATGTGGAATGAACATTGTTCATATAAGTCTTCAAGAATGCATCTTAAAAAATTACATACTAAAGGTGAGCAAGTTATTCAGGGACCTGGTGAAAATGCTGGCGTCGTAGATATTAAAGACGATGACGCGATTGTATTTAAAATAGAAAGTCATAACCATCCTTCTTTCATTGAACCATATCAAGGAGCAGCCACTGGAGTTGGTGGTATAATGAGAGATGTATTTACTATGGGCGCAAGACCTATCGCAAATTTAAATTCTATCCATTTCGGCTCACCAGATCATGAAAAAACAAGAAATTTATTAAGAGGGGTGGTTAAAGGTATTGGTGGATATGGAAATTGCATTGGTGTTCCAACCATTGCTGGTCAAACATGTTTTGATGAATCTTACAACGGAAATATTTTAGTTAATGCAATGACATTGGGTTTGGTTAACAAAAATAAAATATTTTACTCAAAGGCTGCTGGTATAAATAAGCCTGTTATTTATGTTGGGTCGAAAACTGGAAGAGATGGAATACATGGTGCAAGTATGGCTTCAGCTATTTTTGATGATAAAATTGAGGAAAAGAAACCTACTGTTCAAGTTGGTGATCCATTTACAGAAAAATTACTTTTAGAAGCTTGTCTTGAACTTATGTCTGGAAAATCAATTATTTCAATTCAAGATATGGGAGCAGCAGGTTTAACATCTTCTAGTATTGAAATGGCATCAAAAGGTAATTTGGGTATTGAGATAGATTTAACCAAAGTTCCTTGTAGAGAAGAAAATATGTCACCCTATGAAATAATGCTTTCAGAGAGTCAAGAAAGAATGTTGATTGTATTAGAGAAAGGAAAAGAAAATGAAGCTAAAAAGATATTTGATAAGTGGAATTTAGATTTTGCAGTAATTGGAAAAACTACGGACAGTAAAAACATAGAATTATTTTTCAAAAATAAAAAAGTTGCTGAAATCCCAATTGATTTTTTAGCAGAGAAGGCTCCTATTTATGATCGAAAATGGACTAAAGCCAAACTCCCAAAGGAAAGTAAATTTTCAAAAGATCATTTTAAATCATTAAAACTAAAAAATTGTTTACAAAAGATTTTAACAGATCCTAATGTTGCAGATAAAGAATGGATTTGGAGTCAATATGATCATACAGTTATGGGAGATACAATACAAAAACCAGGTGGTAATGCTGGTGTTGTTAGAGTTCATGGTTCTAATAAAGCTGTAGCTGCATCAGTAGACTCATCGGCCACTTATTGTCATGCTCATCCATTAACAGGTGGTAAACAAGTTGTTTGTGAAAGCTGGAGAAATATGATTTCTGTAGGTGCCAAACCAATAGCAATCACTAATTGTCTTAACTTTGGAAATCCAGAAAAAGAAAAAAATATGGGTGAATTTGTCGAGTGCGTTGAAGGAATTTCTGAAGCATCAAAGTATTTAAATTACCCTGTAGTTTCAGGAAATGTATCTTTTTATAACGAAACAAAGGATAAAGGTATAAAACCTACCCCATCAATTGGTGGCATCGGTCTCTTGGCTAATTATAAAAAAATGATCACAATGGAATTAAAAAACAATGGAAATTACCTTCTTGTCATTGGGAAAACAGAAGGACATTTGGACCAATCAGTATTTGCTATAAATATTTTATCTAAATTTGAGGGTCCTCCTCCAGAGGTAAACTTATTTAATGAAAAACAGAATGGTTTAGTTATTTTAAATTTAATAGATAATAATTTAATAGAGACATGTCATGATGTGTCTTTAGGTGGAATTTTAACAGCACTGTCAAAAATGAGTATTAAAGGAAATAAAGGTGTAAATATTTTTCCTATTAATGGTTTAGTAAACAAATTTCAGTATTTTTTTGGTGAAGATCAAGGAAGATATATAATTGAAATTAAACCAGAAAATTTAGAAAATACAGAAAAAATACTGAAAAAAGACTCAATCCATTTTGAAAAAATAGGCTTAGTTGAAGGCAATAAAATTACTTATGGAAATGATCTAAAAATATCAATTGACGATATCAAACTAGGCTATAAAAAATGGTTAAAGGAATATATGGTAAGCTAATGGCAATGGATCTAAAAGAAATAGAAAGTTTAATCAAAGAATCGTTACCCGATGCAAAAATTGAAATACAAGATCTCGCTGGTGATGGAAATCACTATTCAGCGACGGTAATTTCGTCGCAATTTGTAGGAAAAAGTAAAATTCAACAACACAAGATGGTATATAATTCATTAAAAGGTAAGATGGGTAATGAATTACACGCATTAGCTATAAAAACTAAGGAGAACTAAATGGATGATCAAACAAAAGAATTAATTAATAATGAAATTAAAGATAATGAGGTATGCTTATTTATGAAAGGTACTCCAGATGCTCCTCAGTGTGGGTTCTCAATGGCAGTAACAAATATTCTTAAAATTTTAGAAGTAAATTTTAAAGGTGTGAATGTTTTAGCTGATCAAAATCTTAGAGAAGGTATAAAAGTTTTTAGTGACTGGCCTACTATACCTCAACTTTATGTAAAAAATGAGTTCATTGGTGGATGTGATATAGTAAAAGAAATGTACGAAAGCGGAGAATTAGCAAAGTTGTTTGAAGATAACGGTATAGAATACAAAAAGAAAAGCTAAAAATAATTATATCTAAAAATTAGATTATCTAGAATAATACTCAATTACTAAGTTTGGTTCCATTAACACTGGATAAGGAACTTCTTCAAATTTTGGTACTCTTATCAACGCTAACTGTTTTGATTTATCTCTAATTTCAATGCTATCCTCTTCTTTAACTTGATAGCTAGAAATATTTACTTTTTTTCCATTAACTCTGATATGGCCATGATTTATTAGTTGTCTTGAAGAGAAGATAGTATTTGACAACTTAGATCTATAGACTACAGCATCTAATCTTCTTTCTAGTAAACCAATTAAATTTTCAGCAGTGTCGCCTTTTTTCATTATAGCTTTTTTGTACATATTTCTAAATTGTCTTTCATTCATATTCCCATAATAACATTTTAGTTTTTGTTTTGCTTGTAATTGAATTCCATAATCAGAAGGTTTTGCTGATTTAGTTTGACCGTGTTGTCCTGGAGGGTAAGCTCGTGTATTAAAAGGACTTTTAGGTCGTCCCCATAAATTAACTTTAAGTCTTCTATCAACTTTATGTTTTGAGTTTAATCGTTTTGTCATACTGTAATTATGGGGTTTATAGACATCAAAATATGTTTGTCAATCAAGGTTTTTTAGAAAGACTCGCAAATACACTTGATAAAATGCGTATTTCCTTTTGAGAAAGTTCCATTTTGTAAAAAATACTTCTTAAATTTTCCAACATTATGGGTTTTTTTGCTTTTAGTTTAAAAAAGTTTTGATTTTCTAAATTTGATATACAAAAATTTAACATTTTGGATATTTCTTTCTTTGTAGCTTTTTGTATTTTTTTTGACTTATTAAAATTATATGTATTTTTTGTGACCATGTTAGAAACCACTTGAGCTACAATCACCAAACTATGTGATAAATTCAATGATCTAAATTTACTATCACTTGGTATCTGTAAAGTATAATCAGCATAACTAATTTCATTATTAGTTAATCCAGATGCTTCTGAGCCAAATAAAAAGCTTACTTTTTTATTAAAATTTATTTTTTTTAAATCCTCTAGAGAAATATGTTTTATATTTTTATTTCTAAATCTTGCCGATGTTGCAATTAAAATATCTGTTTTGTTTAATGATTTTTCTAAATTAGGATATACTTTTGATTTCTTTATAATATCTTTAGCTCCAACAGAAGTTGCTAAAATTTTATCATTTGGAAATATTGGTTTTGGATCAATTAATAATAAATTTTTAAATCCAAAATTTTTTATACCTCTTGCACACAGGCCAATATTTTCTGATAATTGAGGTTTATGAAGAATAAAAGTTATATTGTTTAAATTCATTAAGAACTTGCTGGCGCATTATCTTTAAACAATTTGTAATCTAGACTATCTATTAGTGCTTTAAATGACGCATCAATAATATTTGGTGATACGCCTATTGTGAACCAATTCTTGCCTTGGGAGTCTGTGCTTTCAATAGAAACTCTTGTCACTGCTTCTGTTCCTGTATTTAGTATTCTAACTTTATAATCAACCAGTCTTAAATCTTTAAGGTAGTCAGAATACTTCGAAATTTTTTTTATATTTTTTCTAATTGCATTATCCAAAGCATTTACAGGTCCATTACCCTCGCCTTCACATACAATAGTTTCTCCATCTACTTCTAATTCTGCTTTAGCAGAGGAAATTATCTCTCCTAACGAATTTTTTTTCACTGAAACATCATAAGCTTTAATGATTAAATATCTTGGTATTTCACCAACTATTCTTCTAGCAAGCAATTCAAATGATGCGTCAGCTCCATCATAACTATATCCAATAAATTCTCTTCCTTTAACTTCATCAAGAAGTTGTTTGATTTTTGGATCATTTTTTTTAATATTAATTCCTATTGTACCAAGTCTTGACAAAATATTAGACTGTCCTGATTGATCTGATACTACAATATTTCTAACATTTCCAACTTCTCTAGGATCTATATGTTCATAAGTTTTAGGATCCTTCTGAACTGCAGATACATGCATTCCTCCTTTGTGAGAAAAAGCTGCCGCACCAACGTATGGCAAGTGTTTATTTGGTTTTCTATTTAAAATTTCATCAAGAAGCCTTGAACATTGAGTTAAATGTTTAATATTCTCGCTCTTAATATTAATTTCAAATTGTTTTGAAAATTCATTTTTTAAATGTAAGGACGGGATAATTGACATTAAATTCGCATTTCCACATCTTTCACCAAGACCATTAATAGTTCCTTGAATTTGTCTCACCCCAGCTTGAACAGCTATTAAGGAATTAGCAACTGCATTTTCAGTATCATTATGAGCATGAATACCTAAATTTTTTCCAGGTACATGCTTAATCACATCTGTAATAATTTCTGAAATTTCATGAGGCAAAGTTCCACCATTCGTATCACATAAAATAATCCATCTCGCACCTTCATCATATGCTGATCGAACACAATTCAATGCATATTCTTTATTAGATTTATAGCCATCAAAAAAATGTTCCGCATCAAACATAAATTCTTTTCCAGCATTAATTATATGCTTAGCGCTTTCACTAATATTTTTTAAATTTTGATCTTTTGAAATGCCCAGAGCCACATCTACGTGAAAATCCCATGATTTTCCAAATAAACAAATCGACTTTGCTTTTGAATTAATTAAAGATGAAATCATAGGGTCGTTTTCAGCACTATGCTCAGTTTTTTTTGTCATACCAAATGCTGTGAGCGTTGAATGCTTAAATGAATATTCTTTATTAAAAAACTCTGTGTCTGTGGGATTTGCTCCAGGCCATCCACCTTCAATATAATCCACACCCAGGTTATCTAAAGCGGTTGAGATTTTTTCTTTATCATCTAAAGAAAAATCAACTCCCTGTGTTTGTGCACCATCTCTTAGGGTGGTATCAAAAATATATATTTTGTCTGTCATTATTTAAATTTCCACGCGGTTTTACCATCTTTATCCTCTATTTGAACTCCTATTTCTAAAAGCTCATCACGAATTTGATCAGCTAATTGGTAATTTTTTAGGTCTCTAGCTTCATTACGTTCTTTAATTTTCGCCTCTATAAATTCTTCACTGACCTCAGATTTTATTTTTTTGAAGTTTGTCCACTGATCTTGATCTTGATTCAATAGTCCAATAAAATTGCAAGCTGATACAAACAATTGTTTATCTTCAAAGTTTCCATTTTGTGATTTTTCAAATAATTTGTGAAGATTAGCTATATACTTAGGAGTATTCAGATCGTCATATAATGGATAAAGATCCTCATCAGAAATTAATTTTTGTTTGTCAATTTTGACATAGCTTTTGTACCATTTGTCTATAGTCTTTTGACTTTCCTCTAAAAGTTTTTCATTCCAATCCAAAGGTTGTTTATAATGAGTACTTATTAGAGCTAATCTTAGGGCTTGACCGTTTATAGTTTTTTTAAAATCACTTATTTTTAAAATATTACCTTGTGATTTTGCCATTTTTTCATTTGAAAGTGTAATAAAACCATTGTGCACCCAATAATTTGAAAACACATCAGTTTCATTAGCACATCTTGATTGAGCAATTTCATTTTCATGATGAGGAAAAATTAAATCTCTTCCACCTCCATGAATATCAAATTTCAATCCAAGATATTTTTTTGACATAGCAGAACATTCTAAATGCCAACCCGGTCTACCTTTTCCCCAAGGGGACTGCCAGTTAGGTTCATCGTCTTTGGATGGTTTCCATAATACAAAATCCTCTGCGTTTTTCTTAAAACTTGATACCTCAACCCTAGATCCAGATATTAAATCATCAATTTTTTTATTTGATAACTTTCCATATTCTTTAAATTTTTTTACTTCAAAATAAACATGATTGTTACTTTCATAAGCATAACCTTTGGATATTAAAGAAGTTATCATCTCAATCATCTCATTTATATTTTCTGTTGCTCTTGGTTGGAAAGTTGGGTCCTCACAGTTGAGATATTTGCAGTCATCTTGGAAATTTTTATTTGTATTATTAGTTAAATCTTTAATTGAAAGTTTTTTTTCTTTTGCTGATTGTATAATTTTATCATCAATATCAGTTATATTTCTAATATAGGTAACATTATCGTTACCATATTTACACTTTAATACTTTAAAAAGAATATCAAAAACAACCAGAGGTCTTGCGTTCCCTATATGTGGATCATCATAAACAGTTGGGCCACAGACATACATTTTAATATTATTTTCATCAAAAGGCTCAAACTTTTCTTTCTTACCTCCATAACTATTTGTTAAAAAAATATCTTTATTCATTACTCAAGGAATATACTTAAATTCTTGATTTGTGAATCTATTTGATTAGCTTGGGATCTTACATACTGGAATAGGATCCATTTTATGTAAATTTGCGTTTCTAATTTTGATATATTTTTCTCTATTTTTTGAATTTTTATTTTCCATGGCTTCTTCAAGCTCTTTATAACTTAGTCCAAGCTGTCCTTCATCTGTTCTACCATCATCCCATAAACCATCAGTTGGTGGAGCATCAATAATTTCTTGTAAAATATTTAACTCTTTTCCTAATTCCCAAACTTCAGTTTTATTACAATCAGCTATTGGAGATATGTCTACCCCACCATCTCCATACTTTGTATAAAAACCTACACCAAAATCCTCTACTTTATTTCCTGTTCCTACTACTATTCCATTATTGGCAGCAGCTACTTGGTAAAGTGTAGTCATTCTTAGTCTTGCTCTTGAATTTGCCATACCATGCAGACTATCGAAATTTTTTAAAGTTTTTTCAAATGTTGAAAAGAGACTATCAAGCTCAACAGTAATTCCCTCAACATTTTTAAAATTTTCTTTTAACCATTCTTGATGTTTTAAACTTAAGTCATGCTGTGAACTTTTTTGTTTAATTGGCATAGATAGAACTATAGTTTTAAGTCCTGTCATTGCACTCAATGTGCTAGAAACAGATGAGTCTATACCTCCTGATATACCAATAACTAAAGATTCAGCTTTTTTTGGCATTGAATTTACATAATTCAATATCCAGTCTTTAATAAATATTATTTTTTTGGAAGGTTCCATATTGAAAATATAATAAATAATTTAAAAATTTAAATGATTAAGATGCCGCTCTGATACCGTTTTTAGCATACAAGGTATTCTTTTTAATCTCATCTGAAATTAAAAAGGCTAATTCAAGTGCTTGATTTGCGTTTAATCTTGGATCACATTGAGTGTGGTATCTGCTTGACAAATCTGTGTCTGATATTTTTTGTGCTCCACCAGTACATTCTGTTACATTTTGTCCAGTCATTTCAATATGAAGACCTCCAGCATAAGATCCTTCGCTTTGGTGAACTGCAAAAACATTTTTAACTTCATTAAGAACATTATTAAATGGTCTTGTCTTAAATCCTGTTGAAGATTTAATTGTATTACCGTGCATCGGATCACAAGACCAAATAACATTAAGACCTTCTTTTTTGATACCTCTTATTAGTTTTGGCAAAAACTTTTCAACTTTGTCATGACCGAATCTAGAAATTAATGTAATTTTACCTTTTTCATTTTTAGGATTAATTAATTCACAAATTTTTGCAATTTCTGATGGATCAGACGTTGGACCACATTTAATTCCAATAGGATTTTCAATTCCTTTACAAAATTCGACATGACCCCCATCGATTTGTCTTGTTCTATCTCCAATCCAAACAAAATGAGCAGATGTATCGTGGTATTCTCCAGTCGTAGAATCTATTCTAGTCATAGCTTCTTCGAACGGTAAATGTAAAGCCTCATGCGATGTCCAGAAATTTACAGTGTATAATCTTCTATTAAAATCAGAAGTTATTCCGCAAGCTTCCATAAATGCAAGCGCATCAGCTATTTTATCCTCTAATTCCTTAAATTTTTTGGCTTGGGCTGCAGATTTTATATAACCTAAATTCCACATGTGAACATTTTTTAAATCAGCAAAACCACCATTAGAAAATGCTCTCAATAAATTTAATGTTGAAGCAGATTGTGAATAAGCTCTAAATAATCTCTTTGGATCATATGCTCTACCTTTTTCAGTAAATTCTATAGAGTTGATATTATCTCCTAAATAACTAGGTAGCTCGACATCTCCAATTTTTTCTGTTGGTGCGCTTCTTGGTTTAGAAAATTGACCAGCAATTCTTCCAAGTTTGACAACAGGTAGGGATGCAGAATAAGTAAGTACAAGAGACATTTGTAACATTAATTTAAAATAATCTCTTATGTTGTCAGGATGAAATTCTGCAAAACTTTCTGCACAGTCTCCCCCTTGAAGCAAGAAAGCTTTACCATCAACAACATTTGCTAACTGATCTTTAAGATGCCTTGTTTCACCAGCAAATACTAAAGGAGGAAAATTTTTTAATTTACTTAAAACTAAATCAGAGTTTTAATATTATTCAACAGTGACAGATTTTGCTAAATTTCTAGGCTTATCGATGTCATATCCTTTTTCTAATGCTGAATAAAAAGCAAGTTTTTGTAAAGGAATTGTGAGTAAAAAAGGAATTAATTCATCATCCAGTTGATCAACTTCAATCTTTTCCCAAATATTCTCTGAAATAACTTCATCCTTATTTTTGTTTGTAATCAATAAAACTTTTGCTCCTCTTGCTATTACCTCTTGCATATTAGAAATAGTTTTTTTGTAATGTTCGTCTCTTGGAGCCAAAACTACTACAGGCATGCCTTCTTCTATAAGCGCTAATGGTCCATGTTTCATTTCACCAGCTGGATATCCTTCTGCATGTACATAGGCTAATTCTTTAAGTTTAAGAGCACCTTCTAACGCAATTGGAAACGAATATCCTCTTCCTAAAAACATCGAGCCTTTTGCTTCTGCAAAAACTTTTCCGATATTTAATATTTTTTGATCTTGTTTAAGAGTTTTTTTAGCTGAATTAGAAAGATTTAATATATTTTTTACCTTTAATTTATATTCTTTCATATTAATGCATTTTTGGTCAAAGGAGATTTTTGTCGATAAAATGTATAAAACTAGCATTTGACCCATAAATGCTTTAGTTGAAGCTACTCCAATTTCTTGCCCACAATAGATAGGTAATACCAAATCCGCGTCTCTAGCAATTGAGCTTTCTATAACATTAACCACTGCACAAGTTTTCATTTTATTTTTTTTACACAAATCTAGCGCTGCATAAGTATCAGCAGTCTCTCCTGACTGAGAGACAAAAATATATAAACAATCTTTTTTAAATTTAACTTTTCGATATCTAAATTCAGACGCTATATCAACATTTACATCCAAATTTGTATTTTGTTCCATCCAATATTTTGTAATTAAGCAAGAGTGAAAAGCAGTACCACAGCCAATTAACATTACAGATTTAATAGAGCTTATTTTCCAAGGAAAATTGTAAATATTGATTTGATTATTAAACTTATCAACATACTCATTTATACAATTATTTATGGTAGAGGGTTGTTCGTCTATTTCTTTCTCCATGAAATATTTGTAATCACCTTTGTCGTAATTTAGTTCATCCTTAGACAAATTCATCACTTTTTTATTTACTTTTATCCCTCCGCTATCAAAAAATTCTATTTGATCCTTTTTAACAAAACAAAATTCTCCGTCATCTAGGTAAGAAATTTTATTAGTCATAGATTTTAAAGCATATGAGTCTGAGCCAAGATAATTTTCATTTGGCCCGTAACCAACTGCTAAAGGGGAGCCTCTTCTTGCTCCTATCATTAAATCATTATGTCCTTTAAATATAATTCCAAGTGCAAAACTTCCATGAAGTTTTTTTAGTACTTTGATTATTGTTTCTTTCAATGAATTCTTTTTTAAATAATCTGTAACTAAATGAGCTATTACTTCAGTATCTGTTTGTGATTTAAATAGATACCCTTTTTTCTCTAAAAACTTTTTTAATATTGTTGAATTTTCTATAATTCCATTATGAACAACTGAAACTTCCTCAGAAGAATGAGGATGAGCATTAATCTTACTAGGTTTGCCATGTGTTGCCCATCTTACATGTCCTATACCAATTTCACCTTTGAGATTAAATTTATTAATATCTCTCTCTAAAGCATCTACTCTACCCTCGCATTTAACTTCATTTATGTTTCCTTTTACCAATGTTGCAATACCAGCTGAGTCATAACCTCTATATTCAAGTTTTTTTAAAGAATTTATAATTCTACCAGATACTTCTTTTGAACTGATTATTCCAACTATGCCACACATTTATTTTTTTCTTTTATATTTTTTAACTTCAATTTGATTAGATCTTGTTAATGCCAATGAGCCTTTAGAAACTTTTTTTGTAATAACAGATCCTGCGCCAATAACACTTTTTTTTTCTAGTTTAACTGGAGCAACTAAAGATGTATTTGATCCAACAAAAACCTCATCATCAATAATAGTTTTCATTTTTTTAACACCGTCATAATTACATGTGATTGTTCCAGCTCCAATATTAACCTTTTTACCTAATTTTGTGTCTCCGACATAAGAAAGATGACTTACTTTCGAATTTTTACCTATTATACTTTTTTTAACTTCTACAAAATTTCCAACTTTTGATCCAGACTTTAGTATTGTACCTGGCCTTAACCTTGCGTAGGGACCAACACTTACATTGCTTTCTATTTTTACTCCCTCTAAATGAGAGAAAGATAAAATTCTTACATTATTACCTAACGAAACATTATCTGAAATAACAACATATGGATCAATAGTTACATTTTTGCCAATTTTAGTATTTTTTGAAAAAAATACAGTTTCAGGAGCGATCATTTTAACACCACTTTTTATAAATTTACTTCTAAGTTTTATTTGTTCGCTTTGGAATTTTTTTTGTTTCATTTGATATTTTTATATATTTGGGTATTAGTTTAATTAATTCACAATATATTTCTTAATAATACTTTTAAATGACACAAAAATT
>LULK01000602.1_pt3 | contig 12946 bp, 9 predicted proteins | sample 728181 | NCBI WGS metagenome assembly LULK01 (sample SAMN03860291, study PRJNA289734) | marine metagenome | biome: seawater column; feature: ocean; material: water; isolation source: Red Sea water column Station 169 - depth 10m | place: Saudi Arabia: Red Sea | collected 2011-10-15 | depth 10 m | reverse complement strand
CTTTTATGTCATATAAAATTTTAGCTGCAGCTAGTAGTATAGCTGTATGCATGTCATGTCCACATGCATGCATGACTGGTACTTCCTCTCCATTGTAAACGCCTTTCATTTTTGAGGCCCATGGGATGTCAGCTCGTTCCTTTACGGGCAAGGCATCAATATCTGCTCTAAGTCCAACAACAGGTCCAGGTTTTCCAGGGTTCAGAATAGCTACAACACCTGTTTTAGCAATTCCAGTCAATGGTTCATAGCCAATTTTCTTAAGTTCCTCTACAATTCTAGCTGCAGTTTTAAATTCTCTGTTGCTTAACTCTGCATTTTGATGAAACCAATGTCTTAGTTCAATAGTTTCAGCAAGATTTTCATTTATTAAATCTTCAATTCTCTGATCAAATGTTAGAGTGTAAGACAAAAACGTAATAAAAAATAAGATACATGTGATACAATAATTTTTCATAATAAATTATATGCCAATTAAGGTAATGAATATTTTTCTTCCAGAGGCATTATTTCTGTGTTCACACAAATAAATTCCTTGCCATGTTCCAAATTGAGGCTCTCCATGTTTAATTGGAAATGAGACTGATGATCCTAAAATACTACTTTTTATATGTGATGTCATGTCATCAAGACCTTCTGATGTATGTGTAAAATAATTTTCATTTTCTGAAACCATTTTGTTAAAATGAGTTTCAAAATCAAATCTAACACTAGGATCAGCATTTTCATTGATAGTCAAACTCGCTGAAGTATGTTTTATGAAAATATTGACTATCCCAGAGGAATCAGGGAGGTGACTAATTACATCATTAGTAATTAAATGGAATCCTCTTTTTTTTGGTTCCAGAACTATCTCTTTTTGAAATATCATACTAAACAAATATAAATTAATTAACATTCAATCTTTTTTTTGGTATTAAATTTGCACTTCTCTTAAAGTAATATGAATAGGAAGTTAATATCAATTTTATCTGGATTTGCAGTGCTTATCATTACCTACTTATTGTCAACACTAATTATGAGTAAAGATGAGGAGATCTACAATAAAAATACTAACATCGTACATTCAGTTAGAACCATCAAAACATTTAATGCTTCTAATTCAATTTCCGTAAAGGTAAATGGAACAATGTCAGCAAAATATAAGGTTGATTTGTTTAGTCAAGTTCAGGGAATTGTTATCAACTCAAAAAAAGATTTCAAAGTTGGTCAGCAGTATAAAAAAAATGAAGTGTTAATAAATATTAATTCCCAAGAATTTTTAGCTACTGTTAAACAAAGCAGAAGTCAATTACAAAATATGATTGCATCTGTTTTACCTGATATTAAACTAGATTTTCCTGAAAATTATGCCAATTGGGAATTATACTTTAAAAATTTTAGCGTCAACTCAAACACAAAAAAAATGCCTGAACCTAAATCTGACAAAGAAAAATTTTATCTGATTGGTAAAGGGTTACAGGCTTTATATTACAGTGTCAAAAATCTTGAAGAAAGACTTAAGAAATTTACATTAATTGCTCCTTTCGAGGGTACATTAATTGAATCATACACAACAGAGGGATCATTAGTATCTCCAGGTCAAAAAATTGGAACGTTTATCAACATGAATCTTTTTGAGCTAGAAGTAGCTGTTCCATCAAAATATGGTAATAAATTAAAAGAGGGAAAACAAGTCTCCTTTAAATCCGATGACAATACAGATCACACAGGAAAAATAATCAGAATAAATAATTCAATTGATGACGACTCACAATCAATAAGGTTATTCATTGAGTTTGAATCTTCAAAATTGAAAGACGGAATGTACTCTGAAGTTAGTATTCCCCTCGGAAATATTGATGAAAGTTTTTCTTTGTCAAGATCATTATTAATCAATGATTCTTACGTTTACTACATAAAATCTGATATGACCATTGGGATACAAAATGTTGAGCCTATTTTTTATGATGATGAAACTGTTATTGTAAAAGGCTTAAAAAATGAAATGTTAATTCTTAAAAATTATATTCCTGGTGTATATGATGGTATGAAAGTAAAAATTGTTGATTAGTGAGAAAAATAATCAGATACTTTGTAACCTATCCAAAAGCAGTAAATATTTTAATACTGTTTTTTGTTGTTTTTGGAATTGCTGGAATTATTTCATTAAAATCATCATTTTTTCCACTTATTGATTCCAAATTTATTTCAATAAATGCCACATATCCAGGGGCATCGCCTGAAGAAATTGAAGAAGGAGTTATTCTTAAAATTGAAGAAAATCTAAAAGGTATTCCTGGGGTGATTAGAGTGACATCAACATCGAGAGAAAATACAGGTAGTATTATTATTGAAACTGATGATAATTATGATATAGATGCAATGTTATTTGAAATTAAAAATGCTGTTGATAAAGTACCATCTTTCCCAATTGCATTAGAGCCTGTGGTTGTTACTAAAATTGAGGAGCAACAACCAACTGTAATATTTTCACTTAGTGGGGCAGATATTGATTTAAAGTCACTGAAAAATATGGCAAAAAATGTTGAAGATGACCTAAGGGGAATTGATGGTATCTCACAAATTACACTTTCTGGATTCCCAAATGAAGAAATAGAGATTTCTATAAATGAAAATAATCTATTAGCCTACAACCTGAGTTTTCAAGAAATTGTAAATGCCGTTAGCAATTCAAATATTTTAGTCAGTGGAGGGAATATCAAAACTAACAAGGAAGAGTTTTTAATAAGAGCTAACAATAAAAATTATTATGCTAATGGACTTCAAAATTTAGTTTTAAAAAAAGATTTTAAAGGTAAAATTGTTAGGTTAGGTGATGTAGCTAAGATAAGTGACCAGTTTTCTGAAACACCTATTTCAACCTTTGTTGACTATAATTCAGCTGTTGTAATATCTACATCAAGTACTAACAGTGAGGATTTATTAGATTCTGCTAAAATTATCAATTCTTATATTGATGAGTTTAATGCCACAAACCAAAGGTTTAAATTAACCGTTTTAAAGGACTACTCTATTGCATTAAAGCAGAGAACAAATCTTCTTTTAGAAAATGGTGGAATTGGTATTTTTTTAGTTTTAATTTTTTTATCATTATTTCTAAATATAAGACTAGCATTTTGGGTTGCGTTTAGTATACCAATTTCATTTTTGGGAATGCTAATCTTTGCAGGTGAATTTGATATTACCATTAATTTGATGTCTTTGTTTGGAATGATTGTGGTCATTGGTATTTTGGTTGATGATGGTATTGTAATAGCTGAAAATATATATCGACATTACGAACAAGGAAAATCACCAGCTGATGCAGCAATTGATGGAACTATTGAAGTAATGCCTGCAACAGTTTCAGCAATAATGACTACAATAATTGCATTTTCAGCATTAATTGTTCTTGATGGTGATGTGGGAGATTTTTTCGGAGAGGTTGCCCTGATTGTTATTTTAACACTCACAGTCTCACTAGTAGAGGCTCTTATAATACTACCTGCTCACCTTTCTAAGTCAAAGGCTTTGCAAAATGTTAAATCAAAATCAAAATCAAATAAATTTAACTTTTTTGATTATATGAAAAAACTCAATGCTAAAGGTTTTGAGATTATGGATTGGTTAAGAGATAAGATATACAGCCCTACTTTGAAATTTGCCCTTCAAAATCGATTTGCTAGCCTATCAGGATTTGTAGCTGCATTATACCTTACTGTCAGCTCAGTTATTGGAGGAATCATTCCAGTTGATTTTTTCCCTGTAGTTGATAGTGATATTTTAACTGTTGATTTGAAGATGCCAATGGGCACTAATGAAAAAATTACAGATTCTATTATTAGCATGGTTGAGAAAAAAGCAATTGAAGCTGGAAAAGAGTTAGAAGAGAAATACATGCAAAATGATGATAGAAATTTAATAGAATATATTAATAAAAATCTTGGGTTCTCCGCTGATAACATGTCAATGATCAAAGGTTTTGGTGATGTTGGAGGGTCATCAACCGCTTCTTTAGAAATATATATTTTAGATAGTGAGGAACGACCAAGCTCTGTAAATGCATCTATGCTAGCAAGTCTAATAAGAGAAAAAACTGGAGAAATAATTGGAGCCGAAAGATTCACTCTAAATGATGCTGCAAATTTTGGTGGAAGCCCAGTATCAATTTCACTAATAAGTGAAACAAATAATCTCAATGAACTAAAAAACGCAAAAGACGAGTTAATAAATCAATTAAAGAGCAACCCATTATTAACAGACGTCTCAAATAATGATCCTGAAGGTATTAAGGAAATTCAAGTAAAACTTAAAGAAAATGCTTATTTATCTGGATTAGACTTTTCAAAGGTTATGTACCAAATCAGATCTGCTTTTTTTGGCATAGAAGCACAAAGGTTTCAAAGAGGTGATGACGAGATAAAAGTTTGGGTGAGATATGATAAAAATACAAGGTCATATGTAAACAATATGGAACAAATGAAAATTCTTACTCCATCAGGGTCCAGAGTTCCTCTTAATGAAATTGCAACATATGAAGTCAAAAGAGGTGATGTTTCAATAAACCACTTAGATGGAAAAAGAGAGATTCAAATCAATGCTAATCTAATTGATCCTAATCTTAGTGCAGCCGATATTGTATTTAATCTTCAAAATAATGTAATTCCCGAAATCCAAAAACAATATCCATCAATTTCAGCTTCCTTTGAAGGACAATACAGAGAAGCAAATAAAACAATACAATCTGCATATACAGTATTTCCATTAGCATTATTTCTAATTTTTGCAACTATTGGATTTACTTTTAGAACTTACAGTCAACCATTTTTACTGCTGCTTTTAATACCATTTAGTTTAACAACTGTTGCATGGGGTCATCTTTTACATGGATTTCCTGTGAATGTAATCTCACTACTTGGTATTATCGCATTAATAGGTATTTTAGTTAACGACGGCTTAGTATTAATTTCAAAATTTAACTCAAATTTAAAAGAAGGTATGTCGTTTGACAACGCAATCTTTAAAGCTGGACTGGCCAGGTTTAGAGCAATCTTTCTCACATCTATTACTACTATGGCTGGTTTAGCGCCAATAATTTTAGAAAAAAGTTTTCAAGCACAGCTTTTAAAACCGATGGCTATCTCAATTGCATATGGAATTGCTTATGCCACTTTCTTAACATTAATTCTTCTACCAATATTGATATCTATAACTAATTCATTTAAAGTAAATGGGATTTGGCTTTTTTCTGGAAAAATTGTTAAAAAAAGAGATGTTGAGTCACCAGTTGTAGAATTAAATAGAAAAAAATGAACAAATTATTTCAAATATCTATTGTATCATTAATTCTTATCTCTAATTATGTATTAGGACAGCATAAACTGAATCTGAATGATGCTGTCAAAATAACTTTAGAAAATAATCTTGATATTAAAATTGTAGAAAACCAAGATGAAATATTTAAAAATAATGCTAGCTTTTTAAATAGCGGTTATCTACCTATTATATCCTCAAATGCTGGAATAAATAAAAGTGAACAAAATATTGAAATTGAAACTCCTAATAATTTGTCTGGAAAGCTTGATAATATGAAAAGTGAAAATAGTTTTTCAAATATTTCTTTAAACTACATTTTACTTGATAACTCAGGTAGAAATTTCAATTATAAAAAATCAAAAGAATTATCAAATAGATCCAAACTTGAAGTTAAAGAAGTTATAGAAAATACCCTCTTACAATTATTTACAGTTTATTATGAAGTTTGCCGACTTTTTGAGGAGAAGGAAATTATTAAATCCTCACTTGAAATATCAAAAACAAGGCTTGAAAGAAAAAATACAGAATTTGAATTTGGCCAATCCACTAAATTAGAAGTTTTAAATGCCGAGGTTGACGTCAATACAGATAGTATAAAATTATTAAGCTCAATAAAAAATTTATCAAATGCCAATAGAGACTTAAACCTGATTATGAACGTGGAGTTAAATTCTAATTATGACTTAGATAGAAATGTAATTTATAATTCAAAAGATAAAATCTCAGAGTTTTATAAAAATGCAGCTGAAAATAATACCAGGCTAAAAATTTATGATAAATCTGTTGATATCTCAAACTATGAACTCAAATCAATTAAATCAACTTACCTTCCAACCATTGGTCTTGTTGGATCTTATGATTGGAATGAAAGCATTAATGATAATCCATATGCATTCTTCAATAAAAATATATATGATGGAATTTCTGGTGGCATAAATTTATCATGGAATATTTTTAACTCTGGTAAGAGAATAACTGCTAATAAAAATGCAAAAATTAAACTCGAAAATTCAAAAATTGAAAAAGAAAAAGTATTCTTAATATTTCAAAAAGAACTTAATAATGCCTACGAGACGTATATAAATAATCTATTTATTCTAGAGGTGCAAGAAAAAAGTCTGCAAACCAGTGAGAATAACTTTTTGAGAAATTTGGAAGAGTATAATATCGGTATCGTTTCATCAATTGAATTTAGGAGAGCGCAAATTAATTTACTAAACGCAAAACTTTCTCGAAATACTGCAATGTATGATGGGAAATTATCCGAACTATACTTTCTTAAAGTTGCTGGTGCTATAATTGGTAGCTCTTTTTAATCTAATCAGAATTTAAATTTCTGAGATATGTTCCCAATGAATCTTTAAATTCAATTCCAATTATATTTTTTGATAATTTTTTGAATGAAGATAATCCCCATAGCAATACCTCTTTTATAAAATAATGATCAGCTCGATCATTATTTTTACAATACTTTTTAATTAAATTATCAAGTGGCTTCATTGCATCAATAGCATTCCTATATTCAGAGTTTGTGAAATCATCACCAATAAATAACTCGTTATTATTTTCTATAAACCAACTTAAAATGCCATCATACGGCGTTACTTCATTGGGTTTTTCAAGTTTACTGATTTCAGGAAAATATTTTAAAAAAATTGTTTTAACTCCCTCATTGATTAAATTAAATGATATCTGATCAGCTCCTTGTTCTTCACCCTCATATACAAGCTCTATCTTACCATTAATTGCAGGAATAATTCCACTGAAGTCTGAAAGTCTTATCGAACTTTCTTTTTCACCGTTAATAAGCATTCTTCTTTTAGCAGTGCTAACCAAATTTTCAAAAGCGGTAATACTCATTCTCGCACTAACACCACTTTTAAAATCTACAAATTCACTTTTTCTAGCGGCAAAATTTATTTCCTCAATTAAATCACTTGCCAATTCAGGAACATATATGTTAGTAGCTTTGACATCTGATTCTTGACTAGTAATTTTTTTGGCGATACTTAAAGTGTGAGGATAATGAGTTATAATTTGAGAACCAATCCTGTCTTTTAGTGGAGTAACTATACTTCCACGATTTGTATAGTCTTCAGGGTTAGCGGTAAATATAAATTGTAAGTCAAGGGGGATTCTCAACTTAAATCCTCTAATCTGAATTTCTTTTTCCTCTAAAATTGAAAATAAACTAACCTGTATTCTTGCCTGTAAATCTGGTAATTCATTTATAACAAAAATACATCTGTTTGCTCTTGGAATCATTCCAAAATGAATTACTCTTTCATCAGCATAGGAAAGCTTAAGACTTGCAGCCTTAATTGGATCAACATCTCCAATTAAATCTGATACTGTAACGTCTGGGGTTGCAAGTTTTTCATAAAACCTATCGGTTTTGTGCATCCATTCAATTTGCGTTTTATCACCATTTTCAGCAATGATATTTTTCCCATACGATGAAATAGGATTCAGTGGATCATCATTAATTTCAGATCCCTTGATAACTGGAATCCACTCATCAAGTAAATTTACCATCATTCTGGCTAAACGCGTTTTAGCTTGACCCCTCAGACCTAAGAAATTGATATTATGCTTGGATAAAATAGCTCTTTCTAAATCAGGTATAACTGTGTTTTCATAACCATAAATATTTGGGAATGTTGGTTTTCCAGACTTAATTAGTTCAGAAAGATTTTTACTCAACTCATCTTTAATGGATATCGTACTGTAACCTGATGCCTTAAGCTCTTTTAAGTTATTAATTGTAGGTTTCTTTTTCATATTTTTCTTTTTCTATTACTCTCGTAGTCTTCAAAAATCATTTCTCCTAAATTATCAAGACCAGTGTAGAATGCTTTGCCTCCATTTGCCTTAGCAAATTCTCTTACAAAATGTTGTAAGTAAGCATCTCTTGCTATCATAAAAGTAGTAATTGGTATTTTTAATTTTTTTGCTTGTCTAGCCATGGTATAGCACTTATTTGTAATTTTTGAGTCTAAACCCGAACTGTTTTTGTAATAACTGCCATCACTCAATTTTAAACAACTAGGCTTACCGTCAGTAATCATCAATATTTGCTTATTATTATTTTTTTTCTTCTTAAGAATATCCATAGCTAATTGCAAGCCAGCAACTGTATTGGTATGGTAGGGGCCAACCTTGAGGTAAGGTAACTTTTTCAAAGGAATGATCTTGGCGTCATTACCAAAGACCAATATATCCAGTGTATCTTTTGGATATCTTGTAATTATTAATTCTGCTAAGGCCATAGCAACTTTTTTTGCAGGTGTAATTCTATCTTCACCATACAATATCATACTATGACTTATATCAATCATCAGTACTGTACTCATTTGTGAATTATGAGTTGAATTTTTTACTACAATATCATCTGAGATCAAATCTAACTCATCAGATCCAGTTCTTGTGTACATATTCTTCAAGCTTTCACTAACAATAATATTATCAACTCGGTCTCCATATTGGTAATTTTTAAAATCATTACTATCATCATCATCAAACCCTGAATATTTTGATTTGTGATTTCCAGATCTTGACTTTTTGATTTGTCCAAAAATCTTTTTAAGTGCGAACTTTCTCAGTGCCTTCTCCATCTTTGCTGAAATCTTGTTAAAGGTTTTATCTCCGTCAGAACTTATCTCTGATTGTATATATCCCTTATTTAATAAATCCTCGATAAAATCTTCTATTGTATAATTTTCATCAGTTAAAACATACTCTTGATCTAATTGTCTTAACCAATCAATCGCCTCATCAAAATCTCCAGATGTGTAGGTTATAAGTTCTTTAAAAATTTCAAATAATTTTTCAAATGGTGAAATATTTTCTTTTTTAAAGAGACTGTATGACCACCCTTTAATCGGGATGGAATCGAATATTTTCATCAGAAATTAATTAACAAATTAAATGCCAAAGTTGACTAAAAAAATACAAGAATTGTCTTGTTTAATTGTGGGTGATACTGGACTCGAACTCACATCTTAAGCTATTCATTTTCAAAAGCTTAATTTTTTAGGGTGTTCCCCAAGGGAACACTTTATGTTCCCCGTAGTATCACTTTCACTTAAACAAAACTAATGAAAATTAATGTAGACAGATTCTGTCCACATTAATTTTTAAATTTTAACATTATCTTATTATTTTAAAAACATTTGATTCACATTACAGTCATATTATATAATGTGTTTAAAAAAAGACTAATAGATTTAGTTGTTCTTTCAGATATTCACCTAGGTACACGAGGGTGCAGAGCTGATGAATTAATTAATTATTTGAGAACTATCAAACCTAAAAAAATCATTCTAAATGGTGATATAATTGATATATGGCAGTTCAAAAAAAAGTACTTTCCAAAATCTCATTTGAAAGTAATAAGAATACTCTTAGATTTTTTATCTAAAGGAACCAAGATTTATTATTTACCAGGAAATCATGATGAAGTTCTTAGGAAATTTAATGGTTATGGAATGAAAAATTTTAAAATTAGTAATAAAGCAGTTTTAAAATTAAATGGTAAAAAAGCTTGGTTTTTTCATGGTGATGTATTTGATATAACAATGAAGTATTCTAAATGGGTCGCAAAATTAGGAGGAATAGGATATGATTTTTTGATTAGATTAAATTTTACTGTTAATCGTTTTAGGGAATGGAGGGGTAAAGGAAAAATATCATTTTCTAAATACATAAAATACAAGGTCAAGGAAGCAGTGAAATATGTCAATCAATTTGAAGATATTGCTCTCGGGATAGCTCGTGAAAATAATTATGATTTTGTTGTCTGTGGACACATACATCAACCAGTTATTAGGGATCAAATTATTAAGGGAAAAAAAATAACATATTTGAACTCTGGAGATTGGATAGAAAATTTAACTTCACTGGAATACAACAATGATAGTTGGAGTTTGTTCGAATATGATCCTAATAATTTCAAAAATCTGAAAAAAGAAAGAAAATCAACAATTGATAAATCAACAAACGAACTTTTTGAATCTATGCTTAAAAATTTTAAATCATGAAAATTTTATACGCAGTTCAGTCAACAGGAAACGGACATATAATTAGAGCAAATGAATTAATTAAAATTTTTAAAAATCGAGCTGAGGTTGATGTGTTGATTAGTGGAACTCAATCATCATTAAAATTGAAACATGATATAAAATATCAATATAAAGGCTTGAGTTTTGTATTTGGAAAAAAAGGAGGAATTGATTTTTTCAAGACATTTAAATTATTCAATCCAATAACATTTATTAGAGAGATTTATAATTGTCCAGTTAACAGATACGATTTAATAATTAATGATTTTGAACCTATATCTGCTTGGGCATGTTTATTTAAAAGAAAAAAAAATTGTATTGCATTGAGTCATCAATTCTCTTTATTATCACATAAAGTACCAAAAGGATCAAAAGTGAATCTGATTCAGTCATTTATTTTAAAATATTATTCACCTATTAAGAAAGGCTATGGATTTCATTTTAAAAAATATGATAGAAATTTTTTTTTCCCAATAATTAAATCCAACCTAAGAAATAAAGAAATTAAAAATGGTTCTCATATAACTACATATTTACCATCATATTCAGATGAGTATCTTTATGCTATATTTTCAAAAATATACAAGCAAAATTGGCATGTTTTTTCCCAACATACAAAGCAGAAGTATAGGAGAGGAAATATTTCATTTTTTCCTACAGGATATGAGGAGTTTGAAGAAAGTTTATTATCGTGTTCAGGAGTAATATGTAATTCTGGTTTTGAAACTCCATCTGAAGCACTATTTCTTGGAAAAAAATTACTGGTTATTCCAATGAAATATCAATTTGAACAACATATGAACGCAGTTGCCTTAGACAAAATGGGAGTTAAAGTTCTAAAAACACTTAATAAAAACTCAATTAGTAAGATTAGAAAATGGATTAAAAAGGTTAATCTAATTAGGATGACTTATCCTGATGAAAATAAGAAAATCATTGATAAAATTTTAATTGATTTTATAAGAGAAAAATCAAATAAAAAAATATCTAATAATTTAAAATACTTTACAAACCAAAGGGATACAATACTCTGAGAAAATGTTAGGTTTCCAATTACAAAAATTAAATTTTCACTAGTTCGAGTCAAAATTTGGGAACACTTTTTAGTTTTGTAAAGCGTTGATAATCAGTGTGTATTTTTTTGTGGGTGATACTGGATTCGAACCAGTGACCCCTACCCTGTCAAGGTAGTGCTCTGAACCAACTGAGCTAATCACCCAAAGGACAACGAAATTAAAAAATTAAATTAATTCAGCTATCATACACCTTACACTTCCGCCACCACATTTTTGTATTACAGGAATTGGAATTGTGATAATTTTAGATTCTCTAGATAAAATATTTTTTTGTTCTTTATTTAAAGATAAATAAGCGCTTTTACTTATTACAATAATTTTATTTTTTTTATCACCTAATTGAATTATGTTTCCAGCAAATGTCTCCATTTGGTTCAAGCTAATCTCAACTATATTTTTACCACTATTTTTTAAATATCTTTTCACAAGTTTTCTTTCCTTCAAATCTTTAATTGAATTATAACAAATTAATGCAAAATCATCTCCTATACTCATCATAACATTTGTATGATAAACAACTCCACCATTAGAATCAAATGATGAAAAAATAATTGGTTTATATCCAACATCCTCACAAAAAATATTAAATAATTTTTCATTTGATCTTTTAGAGATTGAACAGTAAGCTAATCTGTTTATTCTATCCAAAATGACACTTCCAGTACCCTCTAAAAAGACACCTTTATTTTCAAATTCTGAATAATCCTTCAGCAAACTATATTTAAATCCTATGTCATTTAATTTTTTAATGAATTTATTATTCTTTTCTAATCTTCTTGACTTTGCAAACATTGAATGAATCACGTATTGATTTCCATGAAAAGAGATCCAATTGTTAGGAAATATATCATCAGATAATTTTTTTTCTTTTTCATTTTCCATGACAATAACATTAATTCCATTTTCTTTTAAAATAGAGCACATATTTGAGAATTCATCAAGAGCATAGGATTGAATTTGATCTGAACTCAAATTATCTTCGATCTTTTGAAAAAAATTATCTTCAGCAGTATCTACATTATATCCAAAAGATGACGGCTTTATCATTAATATATTTTTAGTTATTTGGCTCATTTATTGTATTATTCTTTTAAAATTTTAAAATTCTATGCTAAAAAATGTTTCATATAATAATCCAAAACAAGAAGATGAAATTAACAATTTTGTTGGAAAGCCCTTCAGTTTAATCGAAAGATTAAAAATGAAAGGAATTGGATCAGGGAAACTATTGATTGTGAGTGCCAGCAAAGAAATTGAAAATTTACTAATTCTTGATCAGAACATTAATCAATGTAACATTGAAAGAAGACCAAAAGGTATACTAATTTATTTTAGAGTGCTACTTGAAACATATGCACTTATTATCCCATATTACAAACTCGTAATTTTTAAAGTTGACAGTGATGTTTATACAATACATATTGATCATAGAAAAGTTAAAATCAAAGTTAAAAGTAATAAAGACCATGAGTTCTTTCGAAACATTTTAAATGAAAAAGCAAACTTAAAGAT
>LULK01000469.1_pt1 | contig 12952 bp, 13 predicted proteins | sample 728181 | NCBI WGS metagenome assembly LULK01 (sample SAMN03860291, study PRJNA289734) | marine metagenome | biome: seawater column; feature: ocean; material: water; isolation source: Red Sea water column Station 169 - depth 10m | place: Saudi Arabia: Red Sea | collected 2011-10-15 | depth 10 m | reverse complement strand
GAGAAAGATTTAAAAAGGCTTTTTCCAAAAAAGTATTGGAATAAGTTACATCTTCAAATAATTTATTATGGAAGAGAATACTGTAAGGCAAGAGAGTGCTATGGTTTATCTTGTAAAATCTGTACTAGTTGTTATCCTAAGAGAAAAAAACCACTTATAACAAAGAAAGCATAATCGATGAAAATATTAGGAATTGGAAATGCAATTGTAGATGTAATTTGCAAAGTTGATGATGATTTTATCACTAAAAATAATTTAACAAAAAGTACTATGAAATTAATCTTTGATGATAAAGAGTTCAAGGAATTATTATCAAATCTTAAAATAGAAAAAACAGTATCGGGAGGATCAGTTGCAAATTCAATCGTAGGCTTAGCTCAACTTGGAAATGAAGTTGGATTTATTGGTAAAGTAAATGATGATGAACTTGGTGGTAAATATGAAGACGGCCTGAAACAAGAAAATGTTAAATATTTTTATTCAAAGAAAAAAGAAGAACTTCCCACTGGAACATGCTTGATTTTAGTTACACCAGACTCTGAGAGAACAATGTGTACATTTTTGGGGACTGCAGGAAAAATAAATGAAAATGATGTAAGTTCAGACGCTATTAAAAAAAGCGAAATGATACTTTTAGAGGGATACCTTTGGGATGAGGGTGAACCCAAAAAAGCATTTGAAAGAGCTATACAAAGTGCAAATAAAGTAGCGATGTCTTTATCAGATCAATTTTGCGTTGATCGACATAAACCTCATTTTTTAGAATTAGTTAAAAATAAATTAGATATAACTTTTGCAAATGAACAAGAGATAATGTCTTTAATCGATGCAAAATCTTTTGATGATGTTATTAATTTTTCAAAATCTTTAGGGAAAATTATTGTTTTAACTAGAGGTGAAAAAGGAGCAGTTGCAATTAATGGAAATGAGGTTGTTGAGTGTGGTGTAAAGGAAGGTCTCAAAATAGTTGATTTAACAGGTGCTGGAGATCTATTTGCGGCAGGCTTTTTACACGGACATGTTAATAATTTATCGTTAAAAGATAGCTTGGATAAAGGCACGGAAATGTCTTCAAAAGTTATACAACAAATTGGCGCAAGACTTTAGAATAACTGATGTAATTAATTTTTTTTTTTCCTTTTAAAACTTCCCTTGCCTTTTTTTGGTTTTAAGACTCTTGGTTTATACTTTGGGGTGAGCAAATCTTTTGCAATTTTATTTCTTTTTTTCATCAAATAATGTAACCAGATTTAGAACTTTTAATAAAATTGTTATCTTTAAAAGTATCATTTATTTTTTTTCTCAATCTATAAATATGTGTTTCTACAGTGTGAGTCTCCAACTTTGAATTGTGGCCCCAAACTTCTCTCTGAAGTTGAGATACCTTTGCTGGTTTTTTTGAGTTCTTGAGAAAAATAATAATATTTGCCTCTCTTTCAGTAACATTTAAAGAATTAATTTCATTAAAAATTTTTCTTGAATTTAAATTTAGTTTATAATTTCCTAAGTTTATTTCTGATTGTTGATTATAAATTTTTTTCAAAAAATTGATATTTATACTCTCTATCAATTTAGATAGTTGAATTGGATAATGATTTATAATTAGCTGATTGTTTGTATCATTAATTTTTTTTTTTGTAATAATTAAAAAATTCTCATGATTTTTAATAGTTTGTTTATCAATCATATTTTTTTCAATTTTAACTAAATTAAAACTCAAATTATTCTCTATTTCCTTTAATATTTCATATAGCATACTAAAATCATAAATTACTAAAGTTTGATTATTCATATATATTTAAGATATGACAATTATTCTTAAAAATAAAGCAACTCTTAAGTATGATGATTTTTATTTTAAGTGCAGTATTGGAAAAAAAGGCTTAACAAAAAATAAAGTTGAAGGGGACAATAAAACTCCAATTGGCAAATTTTCTATAGGAAATCTATATTATAGAAAAGATAGAAATCTTAAACCAAAAACTGATTTAAAATGTTTTCAAATTAAAAGAAATATGGGTTGGTGTAATGACGTAAATAATAAAAAATACTATAATAAATTATTTAAGATAAATAAAAAAATCAAGCATGAAAAATTATACCGTAAAGATTACAAATATGATTTTATCATTACAATAAATTATAATACAAAAAAAACTAAATTAGGCAAAGGTAGCGCAATTTTCATTCATTTAACAAAAAATTTTGAGCCTACTGCAGGATGTATTGCACTTAAAAAAAAGGATTTTTTAATTTTATTAAGATTAATTAATAGAAAAACTAAAATAAAATTAATTTAGTCTCTTTGACCAAATATACTTGATCCAATACGTAAAAATGTGGCATTATATTCTAAAGCTTTTAGATAGTCGGATGACATGCCCATACTTAATTCCTTTAAACTAACCATATCCTTAAGTCCGCTCATTTCTGAAAAAAATTTACCTGAATTTTTGTCAAATGGAGGAATACACATAAGTCCAATAATATCCAGATCTTGTTTTATTGAAAAATTATAAAATTCAACTAGATCCTTTTTCAAGATTCCAGATTTTTGATCCTCATCTCCAATATTTATCTGTATGAATATTTTTGGTTTTTTTTCTTGTTTTTTTTGCTCGTCTGATATTTTTTTTGCAAGTTTTTCACTATCTAAAGAATGAATATAGTCAAAAATTTTTACTGCAAATTTAACTTTATTAGTCTGCAATTTACCTATCAAATGTAGATTAATTTTGCTTTTTTGGTTTTTAATATCTGTCCATTTTTCTATTGCCTCTTGAACTTTATTTTCTCCAAAATGTAAGTGACCATATTCAATTAGTGGTAATATGTGATCCAATTTAAATGTTTTTGAAACTGCTATTATTTTTGGTATTCTTTCCTTTGCTTTTAAACCTAGTAATTTAGAATTAACTAAGCTTTGAATTGATATTAAATTTTGTACTGTCTTATGCATAACAAATTAATAAATAAATATTACTTTATAGAAAAATTTGAAAAAAGTAATATTGATAAACAAGATATTAATACGACTATAATATACCGTAATTACAAAAAAAATTATAAAATTAGCGATATTATTATTCTAAGAAATTATTGCAGAAAAAAAAAACTTAAATTTATTATATCTAATAATATCAGATTATCAGTAAAATTAAACCTAGATGGTATTTATATACCATCATTTAACAAAAATTATTATCATCTAAGTTACAAATTCAAAAAAAAATTTTTAATACTTGGATCAGCTCATAATTTAAAGGAGATAAAAATTAAAGAAAAACAAAATGTTGAGAAAATATTTATTTCTTCAATTTTTAAAAAAAATAAAAATTTTCTTGGAATAAATAAATTTAAAGCATTATCTAAACTTTCTAAAAAGGGAATCATTGCCTTGGGAGGAATTTCAAATGATAATATTAATTTAATTAATCTTACTAATTCAATAGGTTTTGCAGGAATTTCATACTTCAGAAAAAAAAAGGCCCCTAAAAAGGGGCCCTTTTAATATCAAAATTTGCTTCTTTAATTAGAATGCAAATGAGAAATTAACTTCGTAAGAAGTGTTATCTGCTGTTGCAGCTCCAGCAACATTATCAGTAGACTGATGTGAAGCTGAAATTGCTACTCCACCTGCTGTAAATGAAACACTTACTGCAGATGAATCTTGGTCTGATAATGTAGAAGAATAATCAAGACTAGATACGTTGTATGATACAGAAACATCATCGCTTACTGCATATGAAACACCGTATGCTGTAAAGTCTTCATCTGTTCCTGTTCCTCTGTCAGACTCGTTTGACTGGATACCAATTGATATTGGTCCAGCTGTATAGTTTGCACTGAATACACTTAAGTCAATCTTGTCAGCAAGAGTGTTATTTTCACCCATTGCAGCACTTACTTTAAGACCTTCAATACCAGTGTACTGAACACCAATCTCAGTTGAACTTTCAAGATCAGTTCCTTTTGAAGGACTGTATGCAGCTTTAAGAGCAATTCCATCAGTTACTGTGTAGTCGTAAATGAATGAATTATCCATTGCAGTTGCATTTGTTGGTCCATCAACTGTTCCACCGATAGATGTACCCCATGACTCTTCGTTTGCACTTGGAGTTAAGTCATCCCAAGCACCAACTGGTCCAGAAGCACCATGACCTGAGAATGTTATTGTACCCATATCGCCAGTATCAATTTTTAACGTTCTGTCATCCCAGTTTGCTGCTGATGTGTCAAGTTGTAGGTATAAAGATATAGTCATACCGTTATCCATTTCACCGCTTGCGTTGAAATCTAATTGATCAGTCATTGACCAACCATTACCGGCGTTACTGTTATCTTCTCCACCAAAAAAGATTGAAGTACCACCAGATACAGATAGTGCAGCAGCGTTAGCTGAACTTGCTACCATTGCAGTACCTAATGCTGTCAATCCTATTTTCTTTAGATTGTTCATATTATTACCTTTCGTTATTTGTTTAATATTAAACAGGATATAATTATCAATTTTCTCAGACTTTACTGACTTATTATAATAATTTTGGAAATTATTTATAATAGTGTTGTATTTTTACATCACTAAAAATGTTGAATTAACTAACATTTTTGACATTTTCAAAGAATTTCTTTCATTTATATTAATTTTTCATCTATTACTAAGATTTTAGGAGTATTTATGACAATTTTTTTGAAACTAAGAATCATAGTATTTTTTATCTTAGGTGTACTTATGCTTAGTGCATGCAAAACTATAGAGAATTTACCTGGAGGTGATGCACGAGAAAACCCCCCAGACCCAAGAGAAAGAGTTAAAAAAAATCTAGAAGAAGGTAGAGGTTTTAGATTAGACAACTTAGGCAATAGCGGAAAAGGTGGAGACTTCATGTTCGCTAGTGCTAATGAATTATGGAGAGCATCACTAGATGTATTAGACTTTATGCCTCTTGCATCCGTTAATTATGGTGGTGGAATTATTATAACTGATTGGTATTCAGAAGGTGATAATATTGATGAGTCTTTAAAAATATCAATTCGCTTTTTAACAAATGAAGTGAGGGCTGATGCACTTGATATTAAAGTTTTCTATAAAAAATGTAATCAAGTAGCAAATTGTAAAATTTCTCAAAAAACAGGTCCACTTTCTGCGGAACTTAAAAAACAAATATTGTCTAAAGCAACAATTTACAAAAAACAAAATAAAGATAAAAATTTCAAGCCTTATAAAGGTGGAAGAGTCGATACAACAAAATAATCAAAAATAATTTTAAAAAAAATTTCTATGGAAAGATATAATTTTAAAAATGTTGAAGAAAAATGGCAAGCTGAATGGACTAAATCTAAAGTATTTAAATCTAAAGTAGATCATACAAAAGATAAGTTCTATTGTCTTGAAATGTTTCCATATCCATCGGGTAAAATACATATGGGGCATGTAAGGAACTATACTATTGGAGATGTTTTATCTCGCTATAAATCTTTAAAAGGTTTTAACGTTATGCATCCAATGGGATGGGATGCATTTGGAATGCCAGCAGAAAATGCAGCTCGAGAAAATAATCTAGATCCAAAAGATTGGACAAATAAGAATATATTAACTATGAAAGAACAATTAAAACGCCTTGGTCTTTCAATCGACTGGGATAGAGAAATTTCAACTTGCTCTCAAGAATACTACAAACATCAACAACTGTTTTTTCTAGAACTTTATGAAAAGGGTTTGGTCTACAGAAAAGAAAATTATGTAAATTGGGACCCAATTGATAAAACAGTTCTCGCGAATGAGCAGGTAATTGACGGAAAGGGATGGAGATCAGGAGCAGTTGTTGAACGTAAAAAATTAAATCAATGGTTCTTTAATATATCAAAATTTTCTCAAGAACTTCTCGATGGTTTAGATCATTTAGAACATTGGCCCAATAAAGTTAAAATAATGCAAAAAAATTGGATTGGAAAATCCTTTGGTTGCGAAATTTCATTCAAGATTGAAGGGGATCTTCCAGTTAATGAAATTAAGTGCTTTACTACACGACCAGATACTTTATTTGGGTTTTCATTTTTAGCTCTATCTGTTGATCATGAAATTTCTAAATTTTTTTCCGAAGATGAAGATTTCAAAAAATTTAAACAAGAATGTTCAAAAACTGGGACAACAGAGGAAGCTATAGCGATTGGAGAAAAGATTGGTTTTAAAACAAACCTTATGGCAGTTAATCCTTTGGATCAAAATCAGAAAGTACCTGTTTTCTTCGCAAACTTTGTTTTGATGGACTATGGTTTTGGTGCAGTTTTTGGATGTCCCGCTCATGATCAAAGAGATTTTGATTTTGCAAAAAAATATGATTTGATTATTAAAACAGTTGTAAAACCTGAAAATGAACAAGATAACTTTCAGGTTCATGATGAAGCATATTCAGGTTCTGGAATTTTAATAAACTCAAATTTTCTTAATAATTTAAAAGTACCAGAGGAGTCAATTATTAAAACAATTGAAGTTCTTGAGGAAAAAAAAATAGGTAAAAAGAAAATTAATTTTAGGTTAAAGGATTGGGGTGTTTCAAGACAAAGATATTGGGGATGTCCAATACCAATAGCATATGATGATAAGGGTAATGTGGTAACGATTCCAAAAAAAGATCTTCCGGTAAAACTTCCAGAAAATGTAAATTTAAGCTCCAAAGGAAATCCCCTGGATTTTCAAATTGATTGGAAAAATATAAAGATTGATGGAAAAAATTATGTAAGAGAGACTGACACTTTAGATACTTTTGTATGTTCATCATGGTATTATCTTAGATTTTGTTCTCCGCATCATGACGAATATGGATATACAAAAGAAGATATTAGTTATTGGATGCCAGTTGATCAATATATTGGTGGAGTAGAACATGCAATTCTCCACTTACTTTATTCAAGATTTTTTATGAAAGCATTAGGGTATCAAAATGAAAATTTTAAATTTAATGAGCCATTTAAAGGTTTATTCACCCAAGGTATGGTATGCCATGAAACTTATAAAGATCAAAATAATAAATGGTTGAGTCCAGATGAAGTAGAAATGGTAGGTAATGAATATCGTAAAAAAAATGATCCTGACAATAAAGTAAAGGTTGGACCATCAGAGTCAATGTCTAAGTCTAAAAAGAATGTAGTTGATCCACAAAACATAATAGATAATTACGGAGCTGATGCAGTAAGATTATTTATATTATCAGATAGTCCTCCAGAGAAGGACGTTCAATGGTCAGAGCAAGGAATGATTGCATCTTATAAATTTCTACAGAAGTTATGGACTTTACATCAAAAAATTAAAGAAAGAATTAAATTAAACTCAAAAAAAAATGAAAATAAAAACTTAGAAAAGTTTACTAATCAAATGATTAACAAAATAACAAATAATCTTGAAGGGTTTCATTACAATGTTATCATTGCAAATATTTATGAGATATACAATTTTATTAACAAAGAAATTGAGAATGATATTGATAGTCAATCACTTAAAGGTTGCTATAAAAAACTATTAATTATTTTTTCGCCTGCAATTCCTCATTTTTCTGCAGAATGCCTAGGGGATTTGGGTGAATATAAAAATATTGAATGGCCAAAAATTGATAAAAATCTTTTAGAGGAAGATAAAATTGATTATGTTATACAAATCAATGGGAAAAAGAGAGCTATTTTAAAAGAAAGTAGAGATATTGACCAAGAAAGCCTTATGAAAATAATAAAGTTAAATAAATTGTCAGAAAAGTACTTAAAAGATAAACCTATAAGTAAAATAATATTTGTAAAAAATAGGTTAATTAATCTATTAATAAATGAATAATAAAATAAAAAAAACTTTAATAATTTTTTTAATTTTAGGACTAACATCTTGTTCTTACAAACCTATTTTTTCAGAAAAAAACTACAACTTTGAAATTGATCAAATTTTCTTAGTTGGAAATAAAAATATAAATAAAATTGTTCAGGATAAACTTCAATTTATAAAAAAATCAGATAAGACAAATAAAAAAAAATATAATATTAGGATAAATTCTCAAAAAGTCAGAGAAATAATTTCAAAAGACACTAAGGGCGATCCTTTAAAATTTGAAATGACTATAAAAATTGAATTTGATTTGATAAAGAACGAAATCATTATTCTTAATAAAAAAATTGAAAAAAATCGGATCTATAATAATGAAACTGATCAATTTGAACTCGAGCAGAAAGAAAAAATGATACTTGATAACCTTTCGATGAATATAAGTGATGTTATTATTTCATCAATTATAAATTTAGATGATAATTAAAAGTTTTGAGATTGAAAAAATTAAAAAAACTAATTTAAATGTTCATCTTATTTATGGAAATAATGAAGGAATTAAACAAGATATAATAAATAATTTTTATAAAAAAAATTATGAAGGTGAAGTTTTGAAATATGATGAGCAGGATATATTAACAAACAAAGATGAATTTATATCAAGTTTGCTAAACAAATCTCTATTCGAGACTGAAAAATTAATTATTATTTCAAGAGGTACAGATAAATTAACTACAGTAATTAATGAACTTTTAGACAGGAAGGAAGTTGGAGCAAAAATAATAATTAAATCTTCAAACTTAGAAAAGAAATCTAAATTAAGAAATTTATTTGAAAAAGAAAAGAATGTAATTTGTACACCGGTTTATGAAGATGATTCTCGATCATTAAATTTTATTATAAATAATTTTTTAAAAGATAATAAATTAAGCCTTTCTCAAGAAATAAAAAATATTCTTATCGAAAGATCAAATGGTGACAGAATAAATTTAAAAAATGAATTATCTAAATTAAAAAACTTATCAATTACTAAAAAAAAATTAAGTATTGAAGATGTATTAAAACTTTCTAATCTAGCAGAAAACTACAGTGTATTCGAATTATCAGATAATTATTTAGCAAAAAATTCAAAAAAAGTGTCAAATATTCTTAATGAAAATAATTACTCATCAGATGATTGTATCTTAATAATAAGAACAATATTAAATAAATCAAAAAGACTTTTAAAAATAAGAAATGAAGTTGATAATAATAAAAATATTGATCAGGTAATATCTACAATTAAACCTCCTATATTTTGGAAAGAAAAAGAAATTGTAAAAAAACAAGCTCAGTCATGGTCAACTAATGAAGTAAAAGATATAATATTTAAGATCAATGATTTGGAATCTTTAGTTAAAAAAAATACAGCAAATTCAATGCTTTTTGTCTCAAATTTTATCAGTAATTACTAATAATTTTGTTTAATAATCTCTACCAGCCTATCAAGCTGGTCAGCTCCCTTATACTCTAAACTAATAGTTCCAGAGTTATTTCTTTTATTCTTAACAAACACTCTCATTCCAATTTTATCTGTTAACTCTTCTTCAAGAGTTACGATGTTTGGATCTTTTTTCTTAATAGAACTTTTGGAACTAGATTTCAACATACGAACTAAACTTTCTGCTTGTCTAACTGATAATTTTTTTGAGATTATTTTCTTTGCTAAAAGAATTGCATTATCTAATCCAACTAAGATTTTTGCGTGTCCTTGAGATAATTTCTCTTCAATTACTAATTCTATTATTTCTTGTGGAAGAGATAGCAGTCTCAAACAATTAGATATATGTGCTCTACTTTTACCAATAAATTTTGATACCTTATCTTGGTCATAACTAAATTCGTCTATCAATCTTTTATAACCCTCAGCTTCTTCAATTGGATTTAAATCTTTTCTTTGAACATTTTCAACAATAGCAAATTCTAATGATTTCAGATTATCTACATTAATTACAACAACTGGTACTTCATGAAGTCCTGCATATTGTGCAGCCTGCCATCGTCTTTCCCCAGCAATTATTTCAAATTTATCTTCTTCATCGGAAGAAGGTCTTACAATTATAGGCTGGATAATACCTCGCTCTCTAATAGAGTTTGTTAATTCTTCTAAACTAATTTCATCAAATTTTTTTCTAGGTTGATACTTATTTCTAACTAGTGAACTTATTGAAACATTTTTTTTATCTTCAATTTTCTCACTATCACCTATCAAGGAAGATAATCCTCTTCCAAGTCCTTTTTTTGATTTAAACGGATTAATCATGCTGCACTCTCCACTGGTTTATCTTGGTTTAAAAATTCCTCTGTAAAACTAAAATATGCTCTGCTGCCTGGACATGACTTATCATAAATTAAAACTGGAACACCGTGCGAGGGTGCTTCGGATAATCTAACATTTCTTGGAACAGCAGTGCTATAAACTTTATTCTTAAAATAGTTTCTTGCCTCTGCTTCTACGTCACCCGATAATTTATTTCTCTTATCATACATGGTCAAAAGTATTCCCCTTATGTCTAAGGATGGATTTAGGTTTGACTTTATCCTTTCAATTGTTTTCATAAGTTGTGTAAGTCCCTCCAAAGCAAAAAATTCTGTCTGAAGTGGTACCACAAGCGCATCAGATGCTACCAACGCCATAATTGTAAGAAGGCTTAAGGATGGTGGGCAGTCAATTATGATATAATCATAATATGGCTCAGAATTGTTTAAAATCAGGGCTAATTCATCTTTTAATTTAAAAGCTCTCCGGCTATCACCAGCTGTCTCCACCTCTAGTCCAGACAAATCAACATTTGATGCAATCAAATCTAAATTTTTGAAACTTGTAGACTGTATTACATCTGAAATTTTTTTATTTCCATTTAATACATTGTAAATTGTTTGATCAGAGTTTGTTGCATTGGATAATCCTAGGCCTGTTGTAGCATTCCCTTGCGGATCAAGATCAATTACAAGAATTTTTTTTTCTTTCAACGTTAACCCAGCAGCAAGATTGATGACTGTTGTGGTCTTACCCACTCCACCTTTCTGGTTTATGACCGATATAGTTTTTCTACTCATGTTTTTTTTTTAAATTTGAAATTTTTACTACTGACGACACTTCACTTGTTAGACTTTTCATTTCCTCCAAGTCAAATTTCCATTTTTTGGAAACATCTTCCAAAATCTTTTTTCCACTCTTGCCTAAATACATGACTATATATTTAAAATTTTTAAAATTCTTTGTTGCTATATCAAAAATCACAGGTAAAGGTTTAAATGCTCGACAAATTATTACGTCTGTAACTAAATTTTTCTCTTCAAATATATTTTTTTGGTGAATCTTTGCTTCCAATTTAAACTTTTTTACCATCTCTTTTAAAAAATTACTCTTGTGATAGCTCTTCTCATAAAAAACTAGCTTAAAACCTTGCTTTTTGGATTTCATCAAAATACCCAAAACTATACTAGGAAGCCCTGCACCTGAGCCAAGATCAGTGCATACCTTAATGTCATTTTTATTAATAAATTCAATGGTTTGTGCACTATCGTAAATATGCCTCGTATTTATTGATTTTTCTGTGCTTGAACTTATCAAATTTATTTTCTTATTTGTACTCAATATTGACTGAGAATAGTCCCTCAACTCCTTAAGTGTTTCACGTGAAACATTTGGCAGATAAATTTTATCAGTTTTTATTATTTTCGAATCAATCAAGCTATATGCTTAATAGACTTTCTTTTGACATGAGACAACAAAATATATACTGCCGCTGGAGTAATCCCATCTATTCTAAGTGCTTGACCAAGTGTTTTTGGCTTTATTTCCTTAAATTTTGACTTAACTTCATTTGAAAGTCCAGAGAATTGATCATAATCTAAATTTTCTGGTATTTTCAAATTTTCATCCCTTTTGAATGCTAAAATATCCGCGTTTTGTCTCTTTAAATAGCCTTTATAGTGAGCCTTTATCTCAATTTGCTCATCAATTTCACGTGAAACATATTTGATTTCTGGCCAAATTTCTCTAATTTTTCTCATATTGACCGTTTTTTGACTTAATATCTCTATTGCATTTCTTTTAACCCCATCTTTAGCAATATTTATTCCAAATTTTAAAGCTTTAGATGGAGAAATTAAAGAATTTTCCATCTTTTTGAGACTTTTTTCTAGTTTAGATGCTTTCTCTTTATATATATTTTTTCTCTCATCTAGTATAAGTCCAATATTAATTCCTATTTGGGTTAATCTTAGATCAGCATTGTCTGATCTCAAAGATAGTCTATATTCTGCCCTTGAAGTGAACATTCTATATGGCTCAGCAACTCCTTTTGTTACTAAATCATCTATCATTACTCCAATATAAGCTTCAGATCTATCAAGTATAAATGGCTCCATACCCTTTATAGAGAGAGCTGCATTAATTCCAGCTATCAATCCTTGAGCTGCAGCCTCCTCATAGCCTGTTGTTCCATTTATTTGTCCTGCAAGATAAAGATTTCTTATTTTTTTGGTCTCTAAGGTTAAGAAAAGCTCTCTTGGGTCAACAAAATCATATTCTATAGCGTATCCAGGCCTTAAAATCTTAACATTCTCTAAGCCATTGATATTGTTACATATTTCTTGCTGTATTTCAGCAGGAAGAGAAGTAGAAATCCCATTAGGGTAGATTGTTTTATCATTTAGACCTTCTGGCTCTAAAAATATTTGATGCTTTTGCTTATCAGCAAACTTTACAATTTTATCTTCTATAGAAGGACAGTATCTTGGACCAACTCCCTTTATACTCCCAGAGTACATAGCACTACTTTTTATATTTTTAGATATGATCTCATGAACTACTCGATTGGTATAAGTCATCCTACATGAAATTTGTCTATTGATATTTTTTTTTGTAAGGAAAGAAAAAAAATATGGATCTTCATCTGCATGTTGTTCTTCGAGTTTTTTAAAATTTATTGTCGTTGCATCAAGTCTTGGAGGCGTACCTGTTTTTAATCTTCCAATTTTAAAATCATATTTTTCTAATTGTTCACTTAAACCTGTTGAAGGTTTTTCATTAAATCTTCCTGCAGGTGTTTTTTCTTCACCAATGTGAATTAAACCATTTAAAAAAGTTCCAGTTGT
>LULK01001078.1_pt2 | contig 12970 bp, 15 predicted proteins | sample 728181 | NCBI WGS metagenome assembly LULK01 (sample SAMN03860291, study PRJNA289734) | marine metagenome | biome: seawater column; feature: ocean; material: water; isolation source: Red Sea water column Station 169 - depth 10m | place: Saudi Arabia: Red Sea | collected 2011-10-15 | depth 10 m | reverse complement strand
CATAGATACCTTCGCGCTGAGGGTGGAGATCTCGAACTTCAGGGTCTGCAATATCCCGCTTCTGACGGAACGTCAGGTCAGGCTCTAACAACTAATGGGGCTGGAGTTCTTTCGTTTAGCACATTTCCGAGTACAGATACAAATCTTGGCAACACAGATCAGACTCTTTCGGGTGCAAGAACCATTGATCTAGACGGGAACACCCTCACATTTGATGGGGTTGAGTCTGGTGTGGCTAGTATATCGAATACAGGTCAGGCTGAGTTTAGAAGAAGGCTCACTATAAAAGGCTATGGTGGTGGTTCAGGTTCGTTGCGTATAAATAATAGTGATGACTCGTACGGTGTAAATATCCAACCCCCCAATCTGTCAGATAACTACACACTCGTACTGCCGACAACGAATGGAGATGCAGACCAGGTGTTGACAACTAACGGCTTGGGGGTATTGTCCTGGGAAGATTCTGCTAGCACTGACACAAACCTTGGTAATACAGATCAAACTCTGTCTGCAGATAGGACTGTAGAAATGTCGTCTAATGACATAATCTTTGAGAGCTCGTCGACTGAAAAAGCTAGGATTGCTTCAACTGGAGTTTTCACGGGTACAAGAAGGGTGGTTGTAGAAGGCTTACCAAGTGGAGGCGGTGAGATTAAATTAGGAGATGGGGACAACAGTAGCTTTATCACTCTTACTGCACCGTCAGTATTATCATCAAATGTAGATCTCACGCTTCCAGATGCTGACGGAACAAGCGGACAGGTCCTTCAAACCGATGGGAGTGGTAATTTGTCTTTTGACGATGACAGGGCTTTCCCTAAGCCTTTTGCAGTTCTATCTGGAAGATTTCAGTTTGACGCTGATGATGACAACAGAACCATACTTTGTGGAAGTTCGTCCTTTGGCACGAACTATTACTTGTGGAATACAGAACTGTTTGACACCATCGACAATGGCACAATCGACACAACCACTCAGGGTATATCTGTCATAAATTCTGGATCATCACTCAAGATGCCCGAAGCGGCTAAAATCACCTGGGAAGTTCAGTGCAGATCAATCAACTCTAATACCTACGCAAAAGATTTTAGGGCTCAGATCTGGAGCGCTAGTTCTATTCCTTCAAGTGGAAGTCAGGTTGCCTGGACGCTTAGGGGTGACAAAGCTTTCACTTCTCTCTCCACCACGTCGGGATGGTTCACGATGAGGGTCAACACAACCTCAGAGATACCTGAAGGTCATTACGTATTGTTCTGTGTAGGTCTTGACGACGAGACTATTTCAACTACAACTTATTTAGGTTTACAATCAACTGTAATACTTACAAAATAATGGCGATCAATCATCTTCAAGAGCTAGAAAGCTCTGCGACAAATCAAGAAATTATTGACAAGATCAATGAGATAGTTCGAGCGATGAACCTTGATTTATGGGGCAGTTCTTCTTGATTATATTTGTATTATGGATGTAAAGAAGAAACTCAAAAGATTTGGACTCAAGGGCTTGAACAAGCCCAAGAGGACTCCTGACCATCCGAAAAAGTCTCACATGGTCGCCGTAAGAGACGGAGGTAAGATCAAGATTATCCGCTTCGGAGAGAAGGGGGCTAAGACTGCAGGCAAACCAAAGGCTGGTGAGTCAGACAAGATGAAAGCCAAGCGCAAGAGTTTCAAGGCGCGGCACAGAAAGAATATAGCCAAGGGAAAGACTAGTGCTGCTTACTGGGCAAACAAAGTAAAATGGTAAGATGAAGGCAGTCAAGTACAACAAAGGAGGAAAGCTGAAGATCAGCAAGAAGACTATGAATGTCCCGCCACCAGATGGATATCACTGGATGGAAGAGAGCGGCAGGTACTACCTCATGAAAGGAAAGTACAAGCCGCATCCTGGTGCTGTAAAGGAGGCTAAGTTTAAAATGGTAGACCATGGGTAAGTCAAGAGTAAACGAAGCAGGTAATTACACAAAGCCTGGTATGCGAAAGAGACTGTTCCAGCGCATCAAGGCTGGCAGTAAGGGCGGCAAGCCTGGGCAGTGGTCTGCTCGTAAAGCACAGCTTCTTGCTGCTAGATACAAGAAAGCAGGAGGGGGATACAAGAACTAATGGGATTAGCTAAGTCACAAAAGAGTCTTCGTAAGTGGACGGCACAGAAGTGGAGAACCTCTGACGGTAAACCGTCTAAGGGGAAGAAGCGCTACTTGCCTGATGCCGCATGGAAAGCATTGAGCGCCAGCGAGAAGGCTGCGACAAATAGAGCTAAGGCTGAAGGCAACAAGAAGGGTAAGCAGTTCGTTTCTCAGCCCGATAAGATCAAGAAGAAGGTCGCAAAGTACAGGAAGTAAATAAGTTATATATTTGCAAAAACAAGAACAATGGCATATCCAGGAAGTCAAAATGAATTCGGTCAACTAGGTTGTGTATTTCTGAAGGATGGTGCAAACGTAACTCCGCCTACTGGCAGAGCGTTTGTGGCTATTACCTTTTTGGAAGACACTACTGTAGATACTTCTGGTGGGTTGATTGCTGAAAACTCTGACATCTTCTTTAGTTCAGAAGCTGCGGCTCATTCTGAGAGTACTGCAACAGGTAAAGAAGGTACTGGTGGTAAACAAGTCGATGTCAACGACACCTTCCCTAAGGGGGTGACCATCTACGGAAGATGGACAGAAATCGACCTCACCTCGGGTTCAGCGATCGCCTACATCGGCGCATAATAAATAGAAACAAACAATTTAATTCATGGAAAATAACGAATCAACCCCGACACAGGAGGTCCAGAGCGAAAGTGCAGGATTCTCTTTTGTCTCAGAACAGGAAGTGGCACAAGCTCAGTCCGAGCCTCAACAGGAGTCTCAGCCAGAGTCACAGCCAGAACCACAACAAGAAACCTATGCTCAACCTGAGAGGTTTGACGAAGCCCCTCGGCAAGAGCAATCATACAATCAAGAGTACTCAGAAGATCAAATCAACGGTGCTGTCTTCTCGTTTCTTAGCGAAAGGCTTGGTAGAGAAGTAAACTCCTTTGACGATCTGACGTTTGCTCAGCAACAAGAACAGCGCGAGCTGGATGAACGTATCAGTGTGATCGCAGACTTTGTCGAAAAGACTGGTCGAGATCCGAGAGACTGGTTTGTGTATCAATCGCTTGATCCATCCGAAATGGATGACATGACGGCTATTCAGGTACAGATGACCTCGGACTATCCGAATCTCTCACAAGACGAAATCAATACGCTTCTTTCTAGCAAGTACAAAGTCGACAGCACTATCTATAGTGAGGAAGACGTTAAGCTGTCTGCGTTGCAAATGAAGATCGACGCAGAGAATGCGCGTAAGTCTATTGACGAATTGAGGACTGAGTATCAGGCCCCAGAACGCGGCTCTGAAGAAGAGATTCAATCTCCAATAGACGATCAGTGGATCGCAACCATGAAGAATAGTGTAAGCGACTTGCGCGGGATCGAGTTTGACCTGGGTAATGGAAACAGCTTCACGTTCGGATTGGAAAACGACTACAAGAATCGCCTAGCGGATAAAAACGCCCGACTTGATGAGTTCTTCGACCCTTATGTCGATGACTCTGGTTCGTGGGATTTCGATAGGCTAAACATGCACAGGGCCGTCGTTGACAACATTCAAAGCATCGTTAGATCTGCTTATAGGCAGGGTCAGAGCGATGGGCAACGAGGCATTGTAGACAGAGCGGCCAACGTCACTCCTGCAACACCAAATCAAGGAGGAGCACCCCCTCAGGCGGATGCTCTTTCTCAACAGTTGAGAGAAGCTTTGCTTGGGGATAACGGCATGAAATTTCTCTAACTAAAAAAAACTAAGAAACTATGGCTATTTCTTATACGAATAGCGGTGCTAGTAATGAGGCTCCATCGAAGCTCCTAACTACGCCAGAGAGATATGTATCTCTCAATGATTTGATTGGCGATTACGCCAAGCCCGACAACAGAGACTTGTTGGTTAAGACTTACGGTGACCAAGGTATTACTGGCTTCTTGCAGTTGACTGGTGCTGTGACTAACGCTGGTACTCAGGACGAAGTCCAGTACTGGGAAGAAGGTCGCTTGCATCCAAAAATTGAGGGCACTATCTCAGGCGCTACATTGACCATGGACGGCGCCGCAGACGATTCTATCGACCTGCGCTTGAACGACGTTCTTTTGACGCCTGAAAACGAGCGCCTCGTTGTTACTGCAATCACTGACACCGACAGCAACGGACTTGACGACTCTTACACTGTCAAGCGTCTCGACGGAGCAGGTAACGCTACAGGCACCTACACTGCAAAGACTCAGTTCGCATTGATCGGTAACATTTTTGCTCAAGGCACTGACCAGCCTGGTCGTTTCCGTGAGCCTGGCATCGAGAAGCGCGTCAACCCATTCATCATCACTAAGGAGACTTACTCTGTGAACGGATCTCAAGCCACTAACATTGGCTGGGTGAACGTCGGTAACGGCGACTACAGATGGTACGTCAAGGGTGAGATGGACACTCGTAAGCGCTTCATGAACCAGCGTGAAATGATGTTGCTCTACGGTCAGAAGGCTGCTGCTGACGGAACTGAATTGGCAGTACCAGTTGACGACTCTACATCTACAGCAAAGGTAGCTGGATCTGAAGGTTACTTCGAGGCTGTCGAGAATAGAGGCTTGGTTGCCACTGTTTCTGGTGGCGCTCAGGGTTCTTTCGCTGATATGTCTGACATCGACGGCATCATTCTCGAATTGGACAAGGAAGGCGCTCCAGCTGAGTACGCTATGTACGTCAATAGAGGCACCTCTTTGGACATCGACGATATGCTTGCTCAGGGTATCGCTACGCAGGTGACTGCTGGCTTGCCAGGACAGTTCGGTGCATTCAACAACGATTCTGATATGGCTGTAAAGCTCGGCTTTAAGTCATTCACTCGTGGCGGATACACTTTCCACAAGCACGACTGGAAGCTCTTGAACGATCCTATGTTGGGTGGTGTTGGTAACATTAAGGGAGCTATGGTTCCTTTGGCTAACGTTACTGACCCACGCACTGGTAACAAGGCTCCTGCTTTGGAGATGAACTACAAGGGTACCAACGGTTACGATAGAGATATGGAGCACTGGGTTCGCGGATCTATCTTGGGACACACCAACATGTCTAAGGACGTGGCGGAGTTCTACTACCGCTCTGAGTGCAACTTGATTACTCGCGCTGCTAACCAGCACGTACTCATCAAGTAATTAACCTGAAGTGATGAGAGGGGGCTTCGGCCCCTTCTCTTAGCTTCATAATCTTTTGAATTATGGCAAAAACAAATATCTTTCCACTTGTTCCTCAAGATCCAACAGAGACGTTGACTCTTGACATTGCCGCTGCAGGTGCGGACGCTCAGCCAACACACACAGTTCCCGTTGCTGCTGAGTTTGGTCAGATTGTTCACATCGACGTGACTAGCCTGAATAAGGATACTGACACAGCGGCTGGAATCGTGAAGCTCACCTATGGAGACTCCACGTTGACGTTTGACGCTGCGGGAGAAGAAGCTACTGTAATGTTTCTTGAGAACAGCGTAATGGATGTCGGAGCCTTGTTTAGCGGAACTGCAACAAGCTCTGGTGTGATTTCCTAATCTAAATCGGTAACTGAGGGGGAGGAAACGGCCTTCCTCTCTTTTATCTCTCTTGAAAATTTTTAATTAACATCTAATGGAAAATCAAAATAAGAAGCCTGGCGCTAGGCGCGGGCGTAAACCTGCTGCACCTGCAGTAGAACAAGTGTCAACGGAGAAGACAGCACCAACAGCTGTCAAGCCCTCGAAGACAAAAGTCAAGCGTAAAGAGGTTCAGTACGAAGCTCGTGAGTTTAAAGCCCTGCAGAGTTCAGGCACGTTTCTTCTCATGCAGAGCGGAGTCACCGTGTATGACGAAGAACAAGACAAGATCAGAGAGATCAGATACTGCGAGAGAGAAAACTCTATCTACAAGGATGAGCAATCTCAAAACTCAGTTAAGACTCCAGTTATCTTTAGAATGGGTAGATTGTTTGTGCCTAAGAGCAGGCCTAACTTAATGAAGTTTCTAACGATTCACCCTTCAAATAAAGCAAACGGGGGCAGTCTTTTCGAGTTGATCGACGTACAGAAGAAAAGAGAAGTTTCTCTCGACGAGGAGTTTTTGGTTAATGATGCGATTACTCTTTTGAGAACGAAGGAGTTGGACGACTTGTTTTCTGTAGCTGTAGCTTACGGAGTAGACATCGACAGGCCTGTGGCTGAAATCAAGCATGACCTTCTGATAAAGGCAAAGAAAGATCCAAAGGGATTTATTGAGTCTTTCGATAATCCTACGGTAGCCATGAAGAGTAAGATCAGAACGGCCAGCAAGTACAACATTATTAAGCTGTCTTCGGATGGCGTGCGTTGGTTTGATACAAATCAACTAATCATCTCCGTACCAGCAGGTAAAGATCCGACGGATGTGTTCGTTAGATACTGCCTAACAGAAGCGGCAGTACCAGTGGTCGAAGAAATCGACCGACAGCTGTAAAAGAAGGCCACCGAGAGGTGGCTTTTCTTTTTTGTATATTTGTTTCATGGCAAGCACAGCAAGTGTAAACGAGGTATACTCAAGACTGAAGAGCCTCGCAAACAAGGACCAGCGTGGGTTTATCACTCCTGCTGTGTTCAACGACTTCGCGTCTATTGCTCAGCGTAATGTGTTTACAAGGCTGTTCAATTCATTCAAGAAGTACAAGACTCTCGCTGCGTCAGGATTGGACGAGGGTAGGGATAAGTCAAAGAGAAAGCAAATCCAAGAGGACCTCGCGTACTTTGCTCACAGAGAGACTCTCACGGCAAACACAACTACAGGCTTGTATGAGAAGCCAGACGATCTGTACAGGATCATTGCTGCCACTACTTTCGGCAGCATACTGCTCGGACAAAGCACTAGAACGAACATAGAGATCCTCTATGACGAAGAGAAGATAGACAGAATCCTCCGTAGCACACTGAGTGCGCCAACGACGGCATTCCCAGTAGCGCTGGTGTCAAATGACATAGAGGTGTTCCCTCAGTCGATCAAGAAGATTAGCCTAAGGTACTACAGACAGCCTCGGTCTATCGAAGCTAGTGGGGACAACGACCGCACGTCACAATACCCCTACTTCGACTTCACTGTAGCTAACGGGGTAGAGACCTATGACGCTGCAAACAGTAGAGACTTTGAGCTCCCTGAGCACTACACAAATGATTTGATTATAGAGATCGCTTCTATGGTTGGGTTGAGCATCAAGGATCAAAACATACAGTCATTCTTCGCTACTGAAGAAGCGCAGAAGATGCAAGAATAAGAAATCTAATGGCGAGAAACTATACACAACTTAGCGAGGTAATCAATGACTTCATAATCACTTTGGATGGTGATGACTATGTAAGCAATGTCCCTGACACAACGATCAGGGCTTTTGCTTTGAGAGGAGTTAGGGAGTTGGGGTTTGATATCGCTAACAGGATAAGGTCCATCAAGATCCCAGTGAATACCACTACGGACACCGCCGTGCTACCTGACGACTACGTTGATTGGAGTAAGGTCGGTGTTGTCGGAGCAGATGGACTGATCTATGTTCTTAACGAGAACAAGAACTTGAACTACTCTCAGAAGTACTCTGAAGACTCTGCTGGCAATAACTACGATACAGATGGAGATGGATTGTTTGACAGAGAGGACTCAAAGGGTGCTACTTCAGGATCTTCTAGAAATACATCAAACACCATATCAAGTGGATTTGACTCTAGAATTTTCAGAAACTACGTGTACGAAAATGTAGCTGGCAGACTGTACGGTTTGGGTGGAGGATTCCAGAACGGTGAGTTTCGAATCAACTTGGATCAAAACAGAATAGAGTTGTCTGACGCAAACAACGTATCTGAGATCGTAATGGAGTACATAGCTGATGAAGCTAGGTCTACGAACCCTCAGGTTCACGTATACACGGAGGAAGCTCTTCGCGCTTACATGTACTACAAGATTATCGAGCGCAAGAAAAACGTACCAGCCAACGAAAAGGCTAGGGCAAGAGCAGAGTACTACAACGAGCGTAGACTGGCTAACTCTCGCATGAAGACCTTCACTAAGGAGGAGGCTTTGAAGACAATCAGAAAGAACTACAAGCAAGCACCTAAGGGCTAATGGCTACAAGTAAGAACATACCTAGACGTCTTGTTTCTGACACAGACGAAAAGATGCTGCAACCATCCGATATGGTTGATGCGTTCAACGTAACTGTTTCCGACGATGGAGAAGGAACTGGCGGTGTTATTAAAAACGTAAGGGGTACGGTCAAGGTTCCTTTCGGAAATACCGATGGAGACCATGATGATGCGTGGGGTTTTTACGGAGACGGAACAAGAATTATTGGTACAGTAGAAGATCACTCTAGGGGTCACATATACTTTTTTGTTGCGAAGGACGACTCTGACGCTGGGTATGCAACTGAAAACGAAGATGCTATATACAGGTACTCTAAGGACGATGAGTACTTTGTCGAGGTCATAAAAACAGACATGGGATTTGGTGATGAAACGAACATCACCGCAAATGTTGTTAATGGATACTTTTCTCAGACGACCAATCTAGAGACCATCATATATTTCACAGGAGACAGCCTCTTGCACCCTCCTAGGAAGATTAATGCTGACAGAGCTATCGCTGGCGATTACGATATAAGAGAAGATCTTACTGACGAAGCGAAAAACATATTGTTGTCTGCAGCTAAACCTCCTATAACGATATGCCCAAAGGCCCTCTTTGATACTGACGAAACTATTGGGGCTAACAACTTCAAGAAGGAGACATTTCAGTTTGCGACCCAACTTATTTACAAGGACGGGGAGGTGTCATCAATATCTCCATATTCAAAGCTGGTCTTTTCATCTTCTATGGTCAATACTGGTATAGACAGTAACGCAAACACACCTAGAGAAAATGAAGACAATGTGTGTTTGATAACTACAAATTATTCAAACAGTACTGGATTTTCTAGGTTCCGACCAGATGTTAAACTTATACGAATTATAGGTAGAAACGGCAACAACTCTGAGATGTTTGTCATTGACGAGTTTGATCCAAACAAGAGCATCACCAGAAAGGTGTTTGGTGCTAGTAGAGAAATATACAATCATCACTCAGGAGTTTACAGGTTCTACAATGACTCTGCATATAGAGCCGTTGATCAAGACACTGTACTCAAACCCTATGACAATGTGCCTAAATATGCCATGGGTCAAACTATCTCTGGTAATAGGCTGACGTACTCATATTACAAGGAGGGGTATGACAACGGGGATGTGAATGGCGATGCTGTTCAGGGTAATCTAACTGAGAGAATAGGTGAGCGACCAAAAAGACTTTCTCTTACTGATACGAGCGCAAACGCTCAACTCATAATCACTCCTCAGAATGGCTGTGCTCGAATCGACTTGGAGGCTTCAAGTAGTATCGACTCCACGACTGAATTCCTTTATGAGGATCATATAATCATGGAGTTTGACTTAGAGTTGCCTACTCAGATTGACGCATACAGAGTGTCCAACAACAGCGCACTTCTTTATGGTTTTGTAAAAGACAGCAGTGGCAATAAGTACGGAGGCAAAATAGGGTATGATTCAGACTCGGCTGATAACGAAAAGCTGATTCTCAGCGACGGAGGTGCAGCAAATACTATAAAGTTTGAACTTGCTCATAAGTTTGTCTCCTTTCATAGGGAGCAAGGCACTTCTGACCTTATAGACGAGCTTCGTGACGTTATCAACGAAAATCCTATAACGGCCACTTTTACTTACACCTTGTCTGGGGATGACGCAAAGATGAACATTGACTACGTTCCCACTGGAGCTACTACTTTTTCTGCAGGAGATAGAGTTGATTTTGTAGGTACTGTAAATGTGGATTTTGAACTGGTTGCATCAGAGTTTTCTACAACTAAACTCAACATAACTCCTACCGTGAAAAGAGTGTGGGGTGCGGATATGCAGCCAGACTCTGATGAATCAGATGCTGCTTCAGGTGAAGTTTTTAACGCTACAAACAAAAGATCTAGCAGAAAATTTATCTACGGAGCCGAGGATGATGGAGCTTTTGTCGATTACACCCTTATACCTGCAACCCCGCAGATACAGACGAACTTGAGCTCTCAGGCCCCGACGATTCCTACAGGCAGCAGAAGAGTTAAGATAAGAAGAAAGAACGCTGTAAACACATTTAAATCTGGGTCTTCTCACGACATAGGCATTGTCTACTTTGATGAGTTTAACAGACCAGGCTTTGTAAACAAAATAGGCTCTTTTTACGCTAGCGGAAATTTTGAAAGATCTAATTCAGGAGATCAGCTGGCTCCATCTTTGTGTCAGGTTCAGATGACGTCGTCACCCCCTTCGTGGGCAAAGTCGTTTCAATTCGTGTACCCTGGTATGGGTTCTTTTTCTCGTATGTATACGACTAGTGTAGGTGAGACAAAGATAGGATTTGATAGAGGCCATTGGTCCAAAAAGGCTAGTCCTGAGGTCAACGACGACGATTCCGATGGCGTGGCCAACCCTAGAGGTGGCGCCAACATAAGTCGATGGAAGAGAGAAAGAATAAACTACCTTCAACCAGACGTTCCCGGCGGTTTGACATTAGAGGGGATAGCAAGATTAAACCGTCTAGCTTATGACAAGTTTATGAGTCCTTTTGCTAAACAAAATATATTAGGAAGTGATGTTGGCGGGGATATGTTACGAGGCAAAGTCCGTTCAGATATTCGCCCAGGCACTCTAACAAGGTTTGGTATGACTGAAGCGGCTCCAAGCAGGGGTGGTTTTTTTCAAGGAATTGCCAGTTTTATACCTGGAATTGGAACAGCTATGAATATGAATCGCCCTGCGGTGTTGCCGGATTTTGACATGGCTGTTCGTTCAAATGTCCCTGGCTATGATGGAAGCAAGTTGGCTCAACTACAGCGTTTAAGCCCAGAAATTGGAACGGCTAGTGTGGAAGGGCTGCCACCTTTATCTGAGTTGCTTGCGGATGATACCGCATTTACAAATCGTGAGACTGCCGGGGAATCTGAAATGTTTGGCTATGACATGGTTCCAGGCCAAGAAGAAATAGAATTAGCAAGATCTGAGGTTCCTGAAGGTGACACCACCGCGTTTGTTAGGTCTCAAGGAGTAGTCCCCTCTGACAGACGTGACATAGACCCGCCTTCAAGATTTGAGTTTGGCCCAGACGGCGTTCCAAAGACAAGGTTTGAAAATATAACAGTTGATGGCAAACCTTTAAATCAAACAAGCGCAGTTGAACAATCTGAACCGCTCTCTGATCTTGGAATGATCCAGGCAATGAATCGACAAGTTGAATCGGCTGTGGAGACCGCCGAGGATATGAACAGAAGATTACAGTTTCAGCAAGATCTAATAGATGAAGCTCGTAGAGCAAGTGGAAAAACTCCCGACCCTGTTATTTCATCTGTTCCGTCTATTTCTGAAGTAATTTCGGGCGCTCCGCAAAATCAGTATCCAAATATACCTAACTATGTTCCACCTTCTGGCGGCATGCCTTTTGATTTGATAGGAAATATGAGATGAAGATAGAAATTAAAATTGTACCGGATGGTCTAGACCCAGCTAAAGAAATCATGGATGGAACCCCTGTAGATCAAATGCAGGGTGAGTGCCCTGCTGCAACTCAAGATTTAGATTTGAACCTTGAGAACAGGCAAAAGGCGATTGATGAGTATGGGTATGGTCCTCTGAATCCAAACCTTGATGACACAGGTAAGAACGATAGCTTTTGGCAGAAAATAGCAGGTACGTTTAACACAGACATAGATGCTGCAAAAGACAGTCGCTGCGGTAACTGTGCTGCTTTTAATGTAACCTCAAAAATAAAAGACTGTATTGCCAAAGGCATTGGTGCAGATGATGGGACGGATCCATACGCATCTGTGGATGCAGGCGATATAGGGTATTGCCAGTTTATAAAGTTTAAATGTGCGTCCATGCGTGTTTGTAACGCTTGGGTTTCCGGTGGTCCTATAACTGACGAAAAACTTGCAGTTTAATGGATCTAGTTTCATTCTTATCAAAATATCAAAAGTCCTTGCAACAAAGGATGGATGATATTACTACTAACATGTCATCCGGTGGGGCCAAGGATATGGAAGCCTACCGCGCAATGTGTGGCGAGATACAGGGGATCAGCTACGCATTGAACGAATTACACACCCTGCTAAAAAAGGCTAATTATGTCGAAGACATTGATAGTACCTGACTACGTTCTGGCGCAACGCCAAGCAAAAAAACAAGCTGAAGAATCGGCTAAGACAAAAACCCTAAAAGAAAGAGTGCCGCAACCCACCGGGTGGAGAGTTCTTGTTATGCCTTACATGGGGCGTGATAAGACAGACGGTGGTGTTTACGTTCCAGATCAAGCTAGAGACCGAGAGAGTAAGGCAACTGTTGTCGCTTATGTTCTCAAGGTTGGACCGCTTGCCTACAAAGACATCGACAAGTTCGGTGATGATGGGCCGTGGTGCAAGGAGGGCGACTGGGTATGCATAGGTCGATACGCCGGATCTCGGTTTTCAATCGAAGGCGGTGAAGTTCGCATAATCAATGACGATGAGGTCATTGCAACCATCATCGATCCAGATGATATAAAGACATACGGAGCTTAGTATGCAAAACAATCTTGCTGAGAAGGAAGAAGAGCTAGAAGTTATCGCCGAGGAAGCCGAGGAGACTGAGGCTCCACAAGAAGAATCTCAAGAAGCAACAGAAACAGAAGATGAACCTGAAGCCAAGGAAGATGAGCTAGGGCAATACTCTGAGTCTGTGCAGCGTAGGATTTCTAAACTAACGAGCAAGTTTCGTGAAGAGGAGCGACAGCGTCAGGCTGCTATTGAATATGCAGAAGCTGTTCAAAAACAAAATCAAGAAC
>LULK01000935.1_pt1 | contig 12990 bp, 17 predicted proteins | sample 728181 | NCBI WGS metagenome assembly LULK01 (sample SAMN03860291, study PRJNA289734) | marine metagenome | biome: seawater column; feature: ocean; material: water; isolation source: Red Sea water column Station 169 - depth 10m | place: Saudi Arabia: Red Sea | collected 2011-10-15 | depth 10 m | reverse complement strand
TATCTAATTTTATAGATTTAAAAATTATATTTAAAAATTCAGCAAACATTTATTTTTTTTTATTTTTTTGTTCTTTGTAAGATACAATTAACGGAAATAGTAATAATGCAATAGCAATGATAATGCAAACTACAATAATGAAACTCTTTGTCATTTATGATTTTAAGGGGAGCGCAAACTCCCCTAAAAAAATAATTAACCTGATACCACTTCTCTTGTGTTAGCGTTATAAGATTCCTTAAATGGAATATCAACTATAACGGCATCAACAGGTGTTCCTGGTTTATCTGAATATTTCTCTGGTAAATGAACTTTAAATTTAGTTCCAACTTTACCTTTAGGAAAGCCATTGGCATTTAAAGTTCCATCAAATGGAACATATCCCATAGCAATATTAGTTTTCTTTTCAGGATGCCACCACGGTGATGTTACAAAACCAACTGGATCACCACCATCTGCATTAGATATCAACCAAAAATCTGGTGCATAATCATCAATTGGTTTTCCTCCTAACTCAAGACCAACCAACTGTAACTTATATGGTTTTTTTCCAGCTTTGATTTCAGCGCCCATTTTTTCAAGAGCTTTTTTTCCTACGTAATCAGAAGTTTTTTTCCATTCTCCTTTTCCTGATAAAGAAACTTGATAACCTAAATTACACTGGAAAGGGTTATGTTGTTGATCCATATCTTGACCCCAAGAAAGAATCCCAGCTTGAATTCTTCTGTGGTGAGCAGGGGCAATAACCATTAGCTGGTGTTTTTTTCCAGCTTCAAGAACAGCATTCCACATCTCATCGGCATATAAAGTTGCATTCCTTAAATATATTTCATATCCAGCTTCACCTGAAAAACCTGATTGAGAGATAATACAACTTCTTCCGGCAACCTTAACTTCAGCTAAACCATAGAAAGGCATATTTTCTAAATCAACCTGATCACCTAACAAATCTTTCATAAGAGCTTTTGATTTAGGCCCTTGAATTTGAACAGGACATGCATCTATTTCTTCGATAGTGCAATTAAATTTACCGTCTGCATTAACACCTTGTAAATACATTCCAATGTCCGAGTCTGATAAAGAAAACCAAAATTCATCTTTTGCAATTCTTAAAAGTATTGGATCATTTAAAACTCCTCCGTAAGCGTTACATAAAATTACATATCTTGCTCGCATCGGAGAGATTTTTGTTGCATCTCGAGTTATCACGTAATCAACAAATTTTTCTGCATCAGGACCCTTTACTTGGATCTGTCTTTCAACAGCAACATTCCACATAGTTACATGATTTACAATTGCATCATACTCAATCATAGCACCACCATCTTCAGGTTTCACATATCCCCTAGGATGATAAATTCGATTATAAACAGTTGCTCTCCAACAACCTGCTTGCATTGATAAATGCCAATATGGTGACTTTCTTACTCTTGTTGAAATTAACATTTCAACTTTTGTAGGCCCACTTTGTCTTAAATTGTATGGTACTTTTCGATCTGACTGATCAACAGAAGTAACATGCTTTAGTTTAGTATAGTCAAATTCTTTAGACATAACCATTCTCCTTCAACCACTTGTTTGTTTCCTTCAAGCCGCCGAATGTATAAATGTGGAAGAAATCAGTATGCGATTTAACTTTCCCAATTAAATCATTAGGGTCTTTAGGTTTTAATAAATCTAACGCCTTACTAAAATTAGATTTAAGAAAATTTAGAGAATTTTTTGCACCAACGATATTAGCAAATTTTATTAAGCTAGATATTTTTAGAGGCCCAGTAATTCCCACATGCACTGGTACACTTTGTTTAGAAACAAAATCTATAATAGGCTGGGGATCTAATAACCATTGGGTTACGATGTAATCAGCATAAGGCTTTTTATCTATCATAGCTTTTTCTAAATCTGAGTCGGATATATCAGGACTCCCCTCTGGGTGTCCAGCAATTCCTATTGTCATCTTCTCAAAATAACCAGTCTCTAAAAGTTGAAACGAGCTATCAAATTTTCCCATTGGTTCTCTCCCGCCACCAATTACTAAAACTTGTTTAACCCCACCATCTTTACACCTAGAAACATAATCTTTTAGTTGTTTTTCATCCAGCATTGACCTTGCAGGAAAATGAGGAACAGGATTAAAACCTTTTTTAACTAACTCAACTGCCTGTTGAGCTGTTTCTCTATAGTCACCCCCTGGAAGCATTGTGATATAAACATCTTTTACTTGAGGTACTGTATCAAGATCTGTCTGGGGGCCTATTTCAAGAGAAAATTTCATTATAAGATCTTTATCTTTTTTGAAAAAGGTGTCAATTTAATATCAAATGAAAATAATTTTAATAATGGGACTACCTGGATCAGGAAAAACTACGTTAGCAAACGAACTTGGCCCAATGTTAAACGCTAAAAGATTGAACGCAGATGAAGTCAGAAAAGAGGCGAATGATTGGGATTTTTCTGAGGAAGGAAGAAAAAGACAAGCAAAAAGAATGGCTGACTTTGCAGTAAAATTAAAAAAAGATGGAAATTATGTTGTAGCAGATTTTATTTGCCCTACCCCTGAGGCAAGAAGTTTATTTCCAGCAGATTTTATTATTTGGGTAGATACAATTAAGGAAGGTAGGTTTGATGATACAAATAAAATGTTTGTAAAACCTGATAAGTATGACTTTCATGTAACAACTCAAGATGCTAAAAATTGGGCTCCAAAGATATATGAGAAATTAAAATAATGACTTACAAGTGGGATAATAAAAAACCGACTGCTCAAATGCTTGGAAGATGGCAACCATTTCATGATGGTCACTATACTTTATTTAAAGAAATAATTAAAAAAACTGGACAAGTTTGTATACAAATCAGAGACGTACAAGGTGTGGATGATAATCCATTTGACTTTGAAACAGTAAAAAAAAATATTGAAGATAAACTTAATCCAGAATTCGAGGGACGTTTTAAAATTATGTTAGTTCCCAATATTACAAACATTTGTTATGGAAGAGGTGTTGGTTATAAAATAGAAGAAATTGTTTTACCTGAGGAAATACAAAAAATTTCAGCCACTAAGATAAGAGCAAAAATGAGAGAAGAGGGTAAACTTAAATAGTTTTTAATGAATATCAAAATCATCAATCAGAATAAAGATATAGCAAGAGTTATTATTAATGAGCCAAAAACATACAACTCTTTATCTTACAAAAATTTGAGAGATTTGATTAATGTTTTAAAAAAATTAGACAAAGATAAAAAGGTTAAAGTTATTATTCTTGAGGGCGCTGGAAAAGGTTTTAGTGCAGGTCATAATTTAAAAGAAGTAAAAGACTTAAAGAAAAAAGAAAGATATAAAAAATTATTTAATCTTTGTTCAAAGCTAATGCTTCAAATAGTTGAGGGTAAAAAACCAGTTATTGCAAAAGTTCATGGTGCAGCTTATGCAGCAGGATGTCAATTAGTTGCTAGTTGTGATTTAGCTTACAGTACAGAAGATGCACTTTTTGCAACACCAGGAGTAAATATTGGATTGTTTTGTAGTACTCCTATGGTTGCAGTTAGCAGAAAGATTAATAGAAAACCTATGATGAAGATGCTTCTTACTGGTGAACCAATTAAAGCAAATTACGCAAAGGAAATTGGTTTAATTAATGATTATTTTTCAAAATCAAAATTAAATAGTGAGACGATGAAGATCGCAAAAAAAATTGCATCAAAATCAAATTTAACAATCAAAATTGGAAAACAAGCTTTTTATAAGCAGTTAGAAATGCCCCTCAGAAAAGCGTACTCGTATACCAGTCAAATGATGACATACAATATGATGGCTATGGATGCAAAAGAAGGTATTTCAGCTTTTTTAGAAAAAAGAAAACCAAAGTGGAGAAATAAGTGAAAGTAAAAAATATTCTAACAATAATCTTAATAATCGTTGGTATATATTTTATTTTTACCTTTAGAGACCATAATTTTAAAAGATCTATTGATGCTTGTATTGCAGGTAGTCAAAAGTTGGATCAACCAATGACTATAGAAGAAGCTAAGAAGTTTTGTGAAGAAAAGATAATGAGTAAAAAGTAAATAGAGTGGAAAATATAAAAGAAATTTTAAAAAAATATAAAAATATTGCTCTAGTAGGTGCAAGTAAAGATTTAACAAAAACATCATCTATTGTTATGAAATATCTACAAGACAATGGTTTTAAAGTTTACCCCGTAAATCCATCCATGAAAGGAGAAAAAATATTAGGAGAAAAAGTTTTTGGAAATATTTCAGAGATTGATAATCCAGTAGAAATAGTAGATGTGTTTAGACCATCTAATGAAGTTGTCACAATCGCAGAAGAAACTGTCAAAATAAATGCAAAGGTATTATGGTTGCAATTAGACATTAGCAACGAAGAAGCAAAAAAAATTGTTGAGACAAATGACATCATTTACATTGATAATAAATGCACGAAGATAGAGTACGAAAAATACTTTAATTAAATTAATAATTAAATTTTTAAAAATATGTTAAAAAAATTCGAGATAATATTTAAAGTCTTTATTATTCTTTTCTTTTCAATTTCAATAACTAAAGCTGAATTACTGAAACCTAATAGTGATATAAAACCTTCCAAAGTTGTCGAGATTCAATTAAGTGGTCTTCAAAAAAACGACTTAAATTATAAAGATAGTGGGATTGAGCAAACCTGGAATTTTGCGCATCCCAGTAACAAAAAAAATACTGGCCCTCTACCAAATTTCAAAATGATGATTAAAGGCAACTCATATCAAATGCTCTTAAATCACTTAAGCCATACAATTACACAGGTTGGGGGTGGGGACAAATGGGCACAATTTGAGGTGATAATTTTAGATAAAGATAAGATTTATCATAAGTTCAACTGGCAAGTGGAAAAATATACTGCTGAAGGACCCCTTAAGGATTGTTGGTTGACCACAATGGTTTCTAGCCCAATAGCACTAGGAAGTTCAATTTGATTATCCATAATACAATTTTGTTTCGTTATGAATAAAAATTTAGTAGGAATCATTTAATGAAATCTAAAGCAAAAGTCGTCGTAGTCGGTGGAGGAGTTGTTGGAGTAAGCGCTCTTTATCATTTAGCAAAAAAAGGCTGGTCAGATGTTGTTTTAGTTGAAAGAAAAGAATTAACCTCAGGCTCAACTTGGCATGCAGCAGGTTTGCTACCTCTTTTTAATATGAGCTATTCTGTTGGTCAACTTCACAAGTATGCAGTAAATCTTTATAAAAAGTTAGAGGAAGAGACTGGTAAAAATGTTGGTTTCAGTGTTGTTTCAAATATCCGTTTAGCCAGTACCAAAGATAGAATGGATGAGTATCATCAATATGCTGGTGTAGCTAAAACAATTGGTGTTGATGTAAAATTTTTGACACCTCAACAAGTTAAAGAAATTTGGCCGCTTTGTCATACTGATGATTTAGTTGGAGCAATTCAACACCCAGAAGATGGATACATCCAACCTGCAGACTTAACTCAGGCACTTGCCACAGGTGCTAGGAACAGAGGAGCTGAGATTTATAGAAACACAACAGTGTTATCAATGAGACAAACTAAAGAGGGATGGATTGTTGAAACAGACAAAGGATCAATCGAATGTGAACATGTCATTTCATGTTCAGGAAATTTTGCAAGACAAACTGGTGAAATGGTTGGATTAGATATTCCAGTTATTCCTGTGGAACATCAATATATTGTAACTGAACCGCATCCAGAAATACAAAAAAGAAAAAAAGAAGGTCTGCCAGAGATGGGTGTATTAAGAGATAGTGATAGTAGATGGTACATGAGAGAAGAGGCTGGTGGATTAATATTAGGTCCATATGAAGATGGTGCTCCAGCGTGTTATGTAGAAGGTCCTTCAAAAGATTCTGAATATGAATTGTTTCAAGAAGATTTAGATAGACTTGCTCCACACATTGAGGGAGCAATTCATAGAGTTCCAGCATTTGGAGAAGTTGGAGTGAAAAAAGTTTATAATGGTGCAATATGTTACACACCAGATGGTAATCCTATTGTTGGTCCAGCCTGGGGACTTAAAAATTTTTGGATTAATGAGGGACATAGTTTTGGAATAACTGCGGCAGGTGGTGCAGGTTGGCAATTAGCAGAATGGATCGTTGATGGTGAACCAACTATTGATATGTTAGGTGTTGAACCAAGACGTTACGGAAATTATGCAACAAAGTCTTATCTTAAAGCAAAAAATGAAGAAGCTTACAGTCATGTATTTATTGTTCATTATCCTGATGAGGAGAGACCAGCTGCTAGACCTTTAAGAACATCTCCTTGTTATGAAAGAATGAAAAATCTTGGTGCTGTCTTTGGACAAAAATTTGGATGGGAAAGACCAAACTTTTTTGCAACAGATGGCATGGAACAAAAAGATCATTGGTCATTTAGAAGATCAAAATGGTTTGATGCAATTAAGAAAGAATGTGAAAACGTTAAAAAGAATGTTGGACTTTTAGATATGACAGCCTTTGCAAAATGTAGAATAAAAGGTCCAAAAGCTGAAGAATTTTTAGACTACTTAGTTGCTAATAAACTTCCAAAAAAAATCGGAAGAATTAATTTGTGTCATGCGCTAAATACTAAAGGCGGTGTTCATTCTGAGTTTACAATTATGAAAGAAGCTGAAAATAGTTATTATTTGGTTTCAGCTGGAGCGAATTTGAGATTAGACCATGACTGGATTCAAAAATGGATGCCAACTGATGGTTCAGTTATATTTGAGGACTTAACAAATAGTACAGGTGTGCTTGTTGTAGCAGGCCCAAAAGCAAGAGAACTGATGCAAAAAGTTTCGACTGATGATTTTTCAAATGAAAACTTTAAATGGTTAACTGCAAAAAATGTTAATGTTGGATATGCTCCAGTTAATGCTATGAGAGTAAATTTTGTTGGTGAACTTGGTTGGGAATTACATCACCCAATTGAATATCAAAACCATATTTTTGATAAATTAATGGAAGCAGGTAAAGAACTCGGTCTTAAACCTTTTGGCATCAGAGCGATGAACAGTTTAAGAGTAGAAAAATCTTATAAACTTGTGGGAACTGAACTATCAATTGAGTATTCACCTTATGAGTCTGGCCTAGACAGGTTTATTCATCCAAACAAGGGTAATTTCATAGGACTTGATGCACTAAACAAATGGAGAGAAAAGGGTTTTGATAATAAATTAGTAACACTAGAGGTTCATGACACAACAGACTCAGATGTTTTAGGTAACAATCCAATTTATAAAGATGACAAAGTTGTAGGGCGAGCAACAGGAGGGGAATATGGATTTAGATTAGATAAATCTATTGCCTTAGCAATGGTGAAACCTGATTTAGCAAATGTTGGAGAAAAACTTAAAGTTGATATTCTTGGAAAAATGTATGAGGCTACAATAGTAGAAGAAAGTCCATACGATGCTGAAAATAAACTTTTGAGAGCCTAATGAAAATTTTAGTCGCAGTAAAAAGAGTAATTGATTACAATGTTCAAGTCAGAGTTAAAGAGGATAACACTGGTGTAGTAACTGAAAATGTTAAGATGTCTACCAACCCACCAGATGATAATGCGATTGAGGAGGCAGTAAAAATCAAAGAGTCAGGAAAAGCGACCGAGGTAGTTGCAGTAAGTGTTGGAGAAGAGAAAGCTCAAGAAACTGTTCGTAAAGCATTAGCGGTTGGAGCTGATAGAGGCATTCTTATTAAAGCTGATGGAATTTTAGAACCTTTAGCCGTTTCCAAATTATTACAAAAAATTGTTGAAAAAGAAAAACCAGATTTAGTTTTTATGGGAAAACAAGCAATTGATGATGATTGTAATCAAACAGGTCAAATGTTAAGTGCTTTACTAAATTGGCCTCAAGCAACATTTGCTTCAAAGATAGAGATTAAGGATAAAAAACTTGAAGTTACGAGAGAGATTGATGAAGGATTAGAGACAATAGAGATTAATATTCCTGCTATTGTAACTTGTGATTTAAGACTTAATGAACCAAGATATGCATCTTTGCCTAATATAATGAAGGCTAAAAAGAAACCTATTGAGCAAATAAATGCGTCAGATTTAGGAGTAGATACATCACCAAGAATCGAGCAAATTAAGGTGCAAAAATTAAAAAATGAGGCTAAAGTAATATAATGTCAGTTTTATTAGTTGCAGAACATAACAATAAAGAACTCAAACCTTTTACATTAAATGCTGTAACTGCAGCCTCTCAAATGAATACCGATCTCCATGCTGTAATTATTGGTAATAACTGTGGAGATGTAGCAAAAAAATTATCAGAGTTACCTTTGGTCAAAAAAGTAATTCAAGTAGAAGCAGCTCATTACGAAAACTTTGTGGCAGAAAATTTTGCACCAGTAATCCTGAAATTGGCAGAAAACTATTCTCATGTTGTTTGTTCAGCTAATACATTTGGTAAAAATTTGATGCCAAGGATTGCAGCTTCTTTAGACACTTCTCAAGTCAGTGATATTATTAAGGTAATTTCTGCAGATACATTTTTAAGACCAATTTATGCTGGAAATGCATTCGCAACAGTAAAAAGCAAGGATCCAAAAAAATGTATAACTATTAGACCAACTTCTTTTGATCCATGTGAGAGTTCAGGCGGATCTGCGCCAATTGAAAAAGTTGAACCAAGTGAAGAGTTTAATAATACAAAATTTGTAAAAAGAGAGGAAATTAAGTCAGACAGACCAGAACTTGGAACTGCAAGAGTGGTTGTTTCTGGTGGAAGAGGAATGCAGAGTGGAGATAATTTTAAATTAATTACCTCTGTTGCTGACAAATTAAATGCCGCTATTGGAGCATCAAGAGCAGCTGTGGATGCCGGATATATAAGCAACGATCATCAAGTGGGTCAAACTGGAAAAGTTGTAGTTCCAGAGTTATATATTGCTATTGGTATTTCTGGTGCAATTCAGCACTTAGCTGGAATGAAAGAAAGTAAGGTGATTGTCGCAATCAATAAGGATGGTGAAGCTCCAATTTTTAGTGTTGCAGACTATGGTCTAGAAGCTGATCTTTTTGAAGCAATACCTCAATTTATTGAGGAACTGAACAAATTAAACACTATACAAAAATAATATAATCTGTAAAAAATTATTATGTCCAGAGAGTCAATGGAATATGATGTTGTAATTGTTGGTGGAGGACCATCAGGATTAACAACTGCTATTAAACTAAAACAATTAAATTCAAATTTAAATATTTGTGTTTTGGAGAAAGCATCTGAGATCGGTGCGCACATATTAAGTGGGAATGTTTTTGAAACTAGAGCACTAGACGAATTGATTCCAAATTGGAAAGATTTAAATCCACCTATAAAGACAAAAGTCAATAAGGAGAAATTTTTATTTTTAGGAAAAACAAAATCATTAAGTTGGCCAACATGGTTGTTACCTGCTGTTCAAAAAAATCATAAAAATTACATAATTAGTCTTGCAAATTTATGTAGATGGCTTGCTGAGCAAGCAGAAGCACTAGGTGTAGAGATATTTCCAGGATTTCCTGCAAGTGAGATTTTATTTAATGATGATGGTTCTGTTAAAGGTGTAGCTACCCAGGACATGGGTATAGACAAACAAGGAAATAAAAAAGATAGTTTTGAGCCAGGCATTGAACTTATTGGAAAGGTAACAGTTTTTGCTGAAGGTTGCCGAGGTCATTTAGGTAAACAATTAATTAAAAAATTTAATCTTAATAAAGACAAAGATCCCCAACAATATGGAATTGGATTTAAAGAAATTTGGGAAATAGATGAAAAAAATCATGAAGAGGGATTAGTGATGCATACAGCTGGATGGCCTTTAGATAAAAACACTTATGGTGGAAGTTTTATTTATCATGCTGAAAACAAACAAGTGTTTTTAGGATATGTAATAGGTTTAGACTATCAAAATCCTCATCTTTCTCCTTTTGATGAGTTTCAAAGATTCAAAACACATCCATCAATAAAAAAAATTATAGAAGGTGGAAAAAGAATATCTTATGGCGCTAGAGCTTTAATTGAAGGTGGTATTCAAAGTTTACCAAAAATGTTTATGCCAGGCGCATTACTTATTGGATGTGACGCGGGAACATTAAACATGCCAAAAATAAAAGGATCTCACACTGCTATGAAAAGTGGAATTTTAGCTGCAGAGGCTATTAATGAACATATTCAGTCTAAAAAAGATTTATCATTATATGAGGAATTATTTAAAAAAAGCTGGTTATATAAAGAACTGTATCAAGCAAGAAATGTAAAACCTAGTTTTAATTGGGGTTTAATTTTAGGTATAATTTTTACAGGAATTGATCAAATTTTATTTAGAGGAAAACTTCCATTTACATTAAGACATAAGCATTCCGATCATGAAACTTTAAAACCTGCAGATAAAATGCCAAAAATTGATTATCCTAAACCTGACAATGTGATTACTTTTGATAAAACAAGCTCAGTTTATTTGACAGGGACTAATCATGAGGACAATCAGCCAGTGCACTTACAGCTAAAAGATAAAGATTTACCTATAAAATATACTCTTGAAAAATATGACGAACCAGCTCAAAGATATTGTCCAGCAGGAGTTTATGAGGTTCAAAGAGAAAATAATATAAACAAATTTGTTATAAACGCTCAGAACTGTATTCATTGTAAAACTTGCGATATTAAAGAACCTTCTCAAAATATAGTTTGGGTCACTCCAGAGGGAGGTGGTGGACCAAAGTATGGAAATATGTAATTAGCTATCTTAGAAAATTAGCAAAAATTATTACTATTCCAATAATACCTAGCCAAATAATAAGATTTTTCAAAAAAACTTTTTTATTTTTATTTGCATAATAAAAACCTGGGAAGACCAGTGCAATTACTAATAAAAGATATATGACCGATAAAATATTTTCACCCATAATCCAAATTTATATTATGAAAGATCTATTGCAAATTTTTTGAGTGTTTCGATTGGCAAAACTTTCAATGTATTTTCATGAGTTCGTTTTAAAAAAATCGGGCAACCTTTTCCAGCTTCTACCGCTTTTGCATACCAAGTTGCGCAAACACACCAGCCATCTCCATCTTTTAAGCCTGGAAACCCAAACTCTGGGTGAGGTGTGATTAAATCATTTCCAGCTTCTTTACACCATTCCAAAAATTCAGTTGTAACTTTTGCACAAACAGTATGTAACCCATGATCATTTTCATCAGTATTACAACAACCATCTCTATACCAACCTGTAAGAGGATTTTTGGAACATAATTCTAAATTTTCTCCAAGGACATTTTTTTGAATTTTATTTTCCATATACATTATATATATCCTCATCAATTGACGCATTAAATGAGATAGAACGTCTTTCCTCATCAGTGCCTTTGAATGGAAAAACTGTATGCATCAAATAATTAGGAAATAAATAAAAATCACCAACTTCTGGAGTAATATTAAATGTTGAAGGACAAGTGAACATTCTTGCTCCATGTATTAGTTGTAAGTTTCCACCTCTATATTTTTTTGATTTTTTTTGCTGAGTACTTTGTCCTAATGATTTAGGAACTTTAAGAAACCCAGCTCCAGAAATATGTCCACCATGCCAATGAGTTGGATTATATTCATTTTGAAATTGTCTAACAACCCAAGTTTTTAGCAAATTAAATTTTGATATTTTTTTTCCTTCATTTAATTCCGTATAAATCTTACAAGAATTTCCCAAAAATTCTAACCAACCTGATGATTTAACAAATTCTACTTCTAATAAAAATTCCTGTGTTACATCACCTACTAGCGCTTCACCATAATTTAATTTTTTTAATTTTGAGTCATCATTGATGATTTTATCTATATAGTCATTTAATTTATCTAGTATTTCATCTGGTATTTTGACTTTTAATATTGCTGGACCTAATACTCTTAAATTTTGATATTTAATTTCCATTCAATTAAATTTTTGTTGGATTGGGTTGACCTTTATAAACTTTTTCTGGGTCAAATTTTTTTTCTTTTTCAGTGAATTTCATCTGAACTTCTCTACCATTTTCAATTGGTCCAAGTGGTATAGATCTATAAAAACAAGATCTATAACCTACGTGACAACTAGCTCCGTCTCCAATATCAACAGTAAGCCAAACAGAGTCTTGGTCATCATCAATTTTGATTTCAGTCACTCTCTGAACAAAACCACTTGTTTTGCCTTTGTGCCAAATAGCTAGAAGATTTCCCTCTTCAATTTCAACCACATTTTCTCTTTTTTTGAACATATTCGGTGATTATGTAGCACATATAGAGATATATTAAATATTTTAAAAACGCACATTTATATGTATAAAGCCCTCCATGAAGTTAGTTAAAGACATTGATAATAATCAAAATTCAAAGAAGATTTCTGACAAAGAAGCAGAAGAAGCTTTTAAAACTATTTTGTCGTGGATGGGCGAAGACCCTAATCGAGAAGGATTATTAGAGACTCCAAAAAGAGTTGTTAAAGCATTTAAGGAGTACTTCAAAGGTTATAAGGAAGATCCTATTCAAGTTTTAGATAAAACTTTTGGAGATGTAGATGGGTATGACGATATGGTTATTCAAAAAAATATCTCTGTTCAAAGTCATTGCGAACATCATATGGCACCAATAATTGGTAAAGCTCATGTTGCATACATACCTAATGAGAGAGTTGTTGGATTAAGTAAATTAGCAAGAGTAGTAGAGGTTTTTTCTAAACGATTACAAACTCAAGAAAGATTAACTATGCAGATTGCGAATACACTAATGCAATCTCTAGATGCCAAAGGGGTAGCAGTTACAATAGACTCAACTCATCAATGTATGACTATGAGAGGTATCAAAAAGGAACAAGCTACAACAGTCACAAATTATTATCTAGGTCAATTCAAAGAAGATTTAAGTTATCAAAATAGATATTTAAGGTTAATAAGCAATTCAAAAGATTAAAAGTGTCAGACCAATTTAAAGCATTAGTTTTAAATCAAGA
>LULK01002079.1_pt1 | contig 12991 bp, 13 predicted proteins | sample 728181 | NCBI WGS metagenome assembly LULK01 (sample SAMN03860291, study PRJNA289734) | marine metagenome | biome: seawater column; feature: ocean; material: water; isolation source: Red Sea water column Station 169 - depth 10m | place: Saudi Arabia: Red Sea | collected 2011-10-15 | depth 10 m | reverse complement strand
GTGTCGACCAAGGCGCTGCTGCCGGTCGGCGGACGGCCGATGCTCGTCCATGTCATCGCCGCGCTGCGGGCCGCGCCCGAGGTGGGCGCGATCCGGGTGCTTGCGCAGAACAGCGCCGAACTGGCGCGCGAGCCCATGTTGGCGGCCGTGCCCGACCTGCACTTTGCCGATTCGGGACAAGGGATCAGCGCTTCGCTCGCTGCTGCACTGCCCGAAGGCGACGCGCCGGTGCTGGTGACGACGGCCGACAATGTGCTGCTGACGCCCGCGATGATCGCCGAATTCCTCGCCGGCGCAGCGGGCAGCGATGTCGCAGTTGCGATGGTCGAGCGGCGCGTGCTGCTCGCGCGCTACCCCGAATCGCGGCGGACCTGGCTCAAATTTCGTCGCGGCTGGTGGTCGGGCGCCAATCTCTTTCGCCTGCGCGGGCAGCGCGTGCTGCCGCTGCTCGACTTTTGGGGACGGATCGAACGCGACCGCAAAAAGGGGCTGAAGTTCGTTGCCGCCTTCGGGCCGTGGCTGCTCGCGGGCGCTTTGCTGCGGCTGTTCACGATCCAGGGCGGCGTCGCCCGCGCCGGACGCCGCTTCGGCCTCGCCGCGCGCGTGGTGCCGATGTCCGACGCCGAAGCCTGCATCGACGCCGACAAGCCGTCGGACGTGACGCTGATCGAGCGCATTCTGGCCCAGCGTGGCTAGGGCGGGGCTCCTAAGCTGCCAGACGCATAAACAGCGCCAGAACGAACCAGCGCCCGAATTTGCGGTGCTGTCGGTGCATGCCGAGCAGCGCCGCGAAGGGCAGCGGCGACGCCGCTTCGGTGAGATCGCAGTAGCGTCGCAGCTCGCGGCGCAGCGCCTGCCACGGCATCCGGCCGGCGCGCGTGCTGACGAGACGCCAGCCGATTTTCGTATATTCCTTCGCGCAAAATTGGGCGAGGCAGTAGCGCGTGTCGCCGTGCATGGCGGGCAGACCGGCCGTCACTGCGGTCATGATGTCCGCCAGAACCGCCGTCAGCGCATCATTGCCCGCCGTGTCGAAATGTCCTGCCGTGCGGGTCGCGAGCCCGGTCAGGCTGCCCTCCCGCACACGGTAGTCGATCCACGGCGCGGGCTCGTAATAATGACTGCGCACCGTCAAGAACAGATGCGGGACGACGGCCATATCCTCAAAGCAGGCGAGGGGCGGAAAGCGCAGATCATGCCATAGGTTGCGGCGCGCGATCTTGGTCCACAAATGCATCCGGCGGCGCGCGAACAGGCCATGAAGCAACGCTTCGCGGTTGGTTACGATGCGGCGCGCAGTTCCCGTGAAAGCCGCCTCGTCGCGGCCCTGCTTGCGATAATCGCAAAGGACCAGATCGGGCGCATCGCGCATGACGATCGCGTGCAGCGCGGCGATCGCGCCAGGAAGCAGCAGGTCGTCGGCATCGATGAACCAGACATAATCGCCCCTCGCCAAGTCGAGGAGGCGGTTGCGCGCCGCAGCGACGTCCGATCCGTCCGTCGACCGATCGTCAAGAAGCAGCAGTTCCACGCCCGCCGCGGGAAGCTGCGCGGCGATCGAGGCGAGCGTCTCGGCCAGATAGGGCGCGACGTTGAAGACTGGCATGAGAATACTGAGCCACAGCTCGTTGCCACCCGCCGTGTCGTTGCTCACCCGGCATCGTCCGCTTGTGCCAACCATAGGCAGGTGGAAAGTATCGCCGCGCGCGGTAGGCGCCCGCTGCTTCGGTAATGGCGCGCCAGCGCCGCAAAGGCGATCGGCGACTCTGCGTCCATCATGCCGCGGTAGCGGGCGAGCTTGTGGCGCAGGTCGCGCCAGGGCATCCGAAAGGCGCTGCTCGACAACAGCCGCCAGCAGATTTTGGTGAACTCCTTCGCCCAGAAATGCGCGATATGGCACCGGGTGGCGTCGCTCATGGCGGGGAGCGCGTCGCGCGTCGCTGCGTCGAAGCCGGCCAGACTCATCGCCAGATCGTCATTCCGGCAATCGTCGAAGCGCCCCCGCGACCGGCGCAGCATTCCCATGATGCTGTCGGGGCGGTCGCGGTACCGCACCCAGGGTTCGGCCGCGTAATAATGGGTTCGGGCGCGGAGCAGCAGCCACGGCGTCGTCGCGATATCTTCGAAGCATCGCCCGGCGGGAAAACGCAAGTCCTCGTTCCAGAGCGAACGGCGCGCAATCTTGCTCCAACTGTGCAGCCGCCGCCGCGCGAAAACGCCCTGCAGCAACGCCTCCCGGTCGTCGCTGGGTTGACCGGCCGGGCCGGAAAAGCTGCTGAGATGCCGGCCGCCGCGCTCGTAATCGCAAAGGACAAGATCGGGCGCATGGCGCTCGACGATAGCCCGGAGCCCGGCGATCGCGCCCGGCATCACTTCATCGTCGGAATCGACGAACCAGATATAATCGCCCCGCGCCGCGCCGAGCATCGTATTGCGCGCGGCGCTCAATCCCGCGTTGCTGGCATGGCGCATAAGCCGGACTTGCGGGTGCGACTGCGGGCAGATTTCGCTGCATAGCCCGAGCGAGCCATCGGTCGACGCGTCGTCGAGCAGAATCACTTCTACCCCGCGCGGCGGGAGCTGCGGCAACAGCGACGCGAGGCAATCGCGCAGATAAGGTTCGACATTATAGACGGGGATCAGGATGCTCAGCCACGGGGAATCGCTGCGTGGCGCACCGCCTGCGGTTCCCCCTTCGACCTGTGCGGACAGACCCACGCGCATTCCCGTTTCAATTCCCGAACGCCTCTGCCCCGCCCCGCGTTACTAGATCAGCTGGGCGAAAGGGAAGTCGTTTTTCCGTCGATTTGGCTGTGCAAATGGATGGAAAACGACGCCAAAGGCGATATAGGCCGCGCGCATGGAACCCGCTCCACCCCCGGCCGACCGCCGGCCCCCCTTCTATCGCACCTGGATCGATAAGGGTATTGCGGCGGTACGGCGCCTCGGCGCACCGTCTGCCGACACGGGCGATCAGCGGCCCTTCCGGCGCATCATGACCCATCTGAGCTGGATTCTCGGGGGCAAGGGTTATGGCGCGATCCTCAGCCTCTTCTACCTTGCGATCGTCACGCGCGGCCTGGGGCCGGCCGCCTATGGTTCCTTTGCCCTGATCCTCAGTTCGACGCTGGTGCTGCAGGCGATCCTCAATTTCAACATCTGGCAGGTGCTGGTCAAATATGGCCAGGAACATATCCACAGCGGCAATCATCCGGCCCTGGCGCGCCTCATCCGCTTTTGCACCGCGGTCGATCTGGCGATGGCGCTGCTCGGCATTGGCGCGGCGGCGATGATCCTCTGGCTGGGGCGAGGGTTGCTTGGCATGCCGGCCGAACTCGTCTGGACGGCGTTCGCCTATGTCGTGCTGTTCATGCTGTCGATCCGCAATGTGCCGCGCGGGATATTGCGGCTTCACTCCGAATTTTCCCAAACCTTCCTTGCCGAAGCGGTGGTGCCGACGCTGAAGACGCTGGGCGCCGTCGTCGCCTTTTTCACGCACCCGTCGCTCGAGATTTTCCTGATCGTGTGGGCGGGTTCGGAGATGGCGAGCACGCTCGTCTTCTGGTGGCTCGCCAACCGGTCGTGCCGCCGCGCTTATGGCCGACCCGACGGCCGGCATTGGTGGCGCGTGTGGCGCGAGAACAACGGGCTTCCCGAATTGATGGTCGCATCCAATTTCGGAACCATGGCCTATACGGTGGCGCAGCAACTGCCGGTCTTGCTGGTCGGTTCGTTCGCGGGCGCGACCGAAGCGGGCATCTATCGCCTTGCGCATCAGTTGACCCAGTCGATCACGATCATGGCCGGCTTTATCGGCCTCGCCAGTTACACCGAGATGACGAATATCTACGTCAAGCAGGGGCTGCGCGGCGTGGCGTCGCTCTATGTCCGGTTGACGCTGATCGCACTCGGCCTGTTCCTTTTGCTCGCGCCGGCGATCGTGCTGCTCGGCAAGCCGCTGCTGCTGCTCATGTCGGGTCCGGCGTTTCTGGGCGCCTATCCGTTCCTGCTCGTGCTCGGCCTCGCGGCCTGCCTTCAAATGGCGACGGTCAGCTGCGAACCGATGCTGATGGCGGCCGGACGATCGCGCCTGATCATCGGCATCAGGCTGGCGGGCACGGCCACGCTGATCGCCGCCATCTATCTGATGCTGCCGACGATGGGCGCGATCGGCGCCGCCTGGTCCAAGGTGCTGGCCGAAACCGTGACCTTGCTGCTGCTGTTCGGCGCCAGCTTCCTGATCCTTCGCGAAAGCCGGATGCCGTCATGACGAAGCGTATCTTGTTCCTGTTCAACCATGATGCGGCGCATCAGGCGGCGCATATCGCAGGCATAGCGGGCGAACTCGCGCTGCACGCGCCGACGGTTCAGGTCGTCGTCGCCTGCGGCGTCGAGGCGATCCGTCACAAGGTGGCAGAGATCATTCCGGCTGCGGCGCACGACCGTATCGAATGGCGGATGCTCGACCTGCCGGCGGCGGAGCAGCGGTTGTTGGCGCCGATCAACAAGGTGGCGCCGGTGCTGCGCGTCGCGCGTCTTTACCGGCATCTCGATCTGTTCCGCGGCGTCGATCTGGTGGTATCGACCGAACGCACCTGTCTGCGCGTCCGGCGCCGATTGGGGGCGGCGGGGCCGCGCTTTGCCTATGTGCCGCACGGGTCGGGCGACCGGAATGTCGCCTATCACCCCGAGCTAGCGCAGTTCGACCTCATGCTGCTCAGCGGACCGAAGCTGGTCGACGAGATGGTGCGTCACGGCATCACCACCGCCGACAAGTGCCGCGTCATCGGTTATCCCAAGTTCGACACGATCGATCCGGCGGTGCGCAAGCGCTTCTTCGATAATGATCGCCCGGTCTTTCTCTATAATCCGCACTTCGATCCGCACCTGTCGTCCTGGTACGGCATGGGCGAGGCGGTGATGGATTTTTTCCTCGCGCATCGCGACTATAATCTGATCGTCGCGCCGCATGTGATGCTGTTCCGCAAGCGGCTGCACTATTCGCTCGAATATCGGACCGCCAAGCTCCGGCCGGACATCGCCGACCGCTTCCGCGCCGCCGACAATATCCTGATCGACGTCGACGGCCCCAATCTCTTCGACATGAGCTACACGATGGCGGCCGACGTCTACATCGGCGATGTGAGCAGCCAGGTTTACGAGTTTCTGCTGCACCGCGGCGCCTGTTATTTTCTCGATCCGAACGGCAAGCCCGCCGACGGCGTGGCCGCGCGCTATGAATTCTGGCGCAACGGGGAGGTCTTGTACGGCCCCGCTGAGCTTGCCGAGCGGATTCCGCACTGGCGCGAAAGTGCCGCGCTGCACCGCGCCGAGCAGGATCGGCTGTTCGCCTACACGATGGACCACCGGGCGGGCGAGACGTCGGTTGCGCGCGGCGCCGCGGCGCTGGAGGCCTTCGTCGAGGGGCGCTAGCCCGTCCCGAAATCCGTCAGCGTCCAGCCGTTGTCGCGTGCCGCTTTGGCGATGCGGCCGCCACGCCCGATCGCAAAGGCTTCGTCGGCGAGCGCGAACAGCGGTGCGTCGCTCGCATGATCCGAATAGGCGCGCATATGGTGCGCGGCGCGTTGCGGGTCGGCGGCAAGCCATTCGGCGACGCGGCGCGCCTTTTCCGGCCCATAGCAATTGGTGCCGTCGAGCGCCGCGAGCCAGCTTCCGTCGGCGGCGCGCCGATGCCGGGTGGCGATGCAGGCATCGAAGCCCAGCGCCTCGGCCAGGGCGGCGGCGGAGAATTCGGGGGCCGCGGTTGCCAGCAGCAAATGATAGCCGGCGGCGCGGTCGCGGGCGATCGCCGCTCTGGCCCCCGGTTGAACGTCGGCGGGCACGCGCCAAGCGGCAAAGTCCGCAGCCAGGTGCGCCATTCGCTCCGCCGGCAGCCGCCGCCCGAGCATCAATCCGATCGCCGCAGGCTTCAACGCATCGCGGCTGTAGAGGCCCAGCGCATGGCCGGCGAGCAGTCCGAGGAAAAGCGGCGCCAGCAGAAGGCGCCAGGGGGCGCTGCGCGCGGCCGCCCACAGAAGGAAGAGCGTGAACGTCGGCGTCCGCAGCACGGTGCGATCGAGATCATAGACGGCAAGGCGAAAGGGGGCGGCGGCGTCGCTCATCGCCGCCGGGCCTAGCCGCTCGCTTGGCGTGCCGCCACCGCTTTCGCGCGTGGACCGCCGCACACCCTCTTGTCGCGGCGGTTCAATGGGGCTACGCAGCCCGCGATTGCATAGGGAGCCCGCGATATGGCCGAATTTCGTCTGCCCAAGGCACGGTCCACAAGGCCGAGGGCGCGAGCAACGTCAAAAAATTCAAGGTCTATCGCTACAATCCCGACAGCGGCCAGAACCCGCATTTCGACACGTTCGAGATCGACACCGACAAATGCGGCCCGATGGTGCTCGATGCCCTCATCAAGATGAAGAGCGAGCAGGATTCGACGCTGACCTTCCGCCGTTCGTGCCGCGAAGGCATTTGCGGCAGCTGTTCGATGAACATGAACGGCAAGAACGGCCTCGCCTGCACCACCGCGATCGAGGATCTGAAGGGCGACATCCAGATCACGCCGCTGCCGCATATGGAGGTCATCAAGGACCTCGTTCCCGATTTCACCCATTTCTATGCGCAATATGCCTCGATCGAGCCGTGGCTGAAGACCAAGTCGACAACGCCCAGCGGCAAGGAGCGGCTCCAGTCGCCTGAAGAGCGCGAGAAGCTCGACGGCCTTTACGAGTGCATCCTGTGCGCCTGCTGTTCGACGAGCTGCCCCAGCTACTGGTGGAACAGCGACAAGTTCCTTGGGCCCGCGATCCTGCTTCAGGCCTATCGCTGGCTCGCCGACAGCCGCGACGAATATACCGGCGAACGGCTCGACGATCTCGAAGATCCGTTCCGCCTCTATCGCTGCCACACGATCATGAATTGCGCCAACGCATGCCCCAAGGGGCTGAGCCCCGCACGCGCGATCGCCGAGATCAAGAAGCTCGAGGCCGAGCGGCAGGTGTGAACGACGGAATAGAGGACCCTAAGCGCGCGGATCATTTCAGTGCCGAGGCGCTGGAGGGCGGCTGGATCAGCTGGAACCTCAAGGACGCGAGCCGGTTCAACGCCTTTATCGAACCGCTGTCGGTGCGCCTCGAAAGCCCGACCGAGGACGGTCGGCCGCGCGCCCGCGTGCGGATGCTGCCGACGCGCAAACACAGCAATCTGGGCGACAATGTCCATGGCGCGGTAACGCTGGCGCTGGTCGACATTGCTCTCTTCGCCGCCTCGCACCAGTTCGGATCGCTCGAGGCCGGCCATTCGGTGACGCTCGACCTGTCGACGCAGTTCGTCGGCGGCGGCCGCCTCGACGAACCGCTCGATGCGGTGGTTGAGCAAGTGCGCGAGACGGGGCGGCTGATCTTCCTGCGCGGGCTGGTCGTTCAGGGGCCGGGTGACGAGCATATCGTGCTGAGCTTTGCGGGGACGATCCGCAAGGCAAGCCGCAAGTGACAGGATTGCTTGCCGCCTATGACGCGCTGGTCGCTGCGGGCGAGCTGAAGCCCGACGCCGAACAGCGGGCGGCGGCAGAACGCCTCGCCGCGCTGCAATCCGATCTGCAGGCGGCGCCGCCGCGCGGCAGCATCCTGTGGCGGATCGCCGGGCGCAAACCCGACGCGCCGCGCGGCGTCTATCTGTGGGGCGCCGTCGGCCGCGGCAAGTCGATGCTGATGGACCTGTTTTACGACCATCTGGCCATCCAGCGCAAAAGGCGCGTCCATTTCCACGCCTTCATGCTCGACGTCCACGCGCGGATGCGCGAGGTGCGCAAGAGCGAGAGCGGCGATCCGATCCCGCAGGTTGCGGCCTCTCTGGTCGAAAATGTCCGCTGCCTCGCCTTCGACGAAATGGTGGTGAACAATAGCGCCGATGCGATGATCCTCTCGCGCCTGTTCACCGCGTTGATCGCGCACGGGGTGACGGTGGTCGCGACGTCGAACCGTCCGCCCGCGGATCTCTACAAGGACGGTCTCAACCGCGAGCATTTCCTGCCCTTTATCGCACTGATCGAGGAACGGCTCGACGTGATGGGCCTTACCGATTATCCGCCCGAGGACCGCGCGCATGTGCCGTCGCTCGATCTGGACGTCGGCGGCGGGCGGACGCTGCATGTGCCCAAGGCGCTGAAGGGCGTGGCGGTCTTTTCGTTCAAGCGCCTATGCGCGGAGGCGCGCGGCGCATCGGACTATCTGGCCGTCGCGCGGCATTTTCACACGGTGATCATCGTCGGCATTCCGCGCATGGGGCCCGAGAACCGCAACGAGGCCGCGCGCTTCGTGACGCTGATCGACGCGCTCTACGAATATAAGGTCAAGCTGCTCGCGAGCGCCGCGGCCGAGCCCGATGCGCTCTATGTGGCCGGCGATGGCGCCTTCGAGTTCGAGCGCCCCGCGAGCCGCCTCGCCGAAATGCAGTCCGGCGAATATCTGGCGCTAGGCCACGGCCAGGATGACGCCGCATAGCACTTTGCCCCACCGTGACGAGTTGATCGTCAGGGCGACGACATCGCGGACATAGCGGATTTCGTGCGCGATATGTCCGGCGATCTGCTCGGCAACGCGGCGCAGCGTGCGCAGGGGCTTGGGCGCCGCCGCCGGGATGCGGCCGGGGCGCGTTGGCGGCGCGGGCAGGGTTGCAAAGCCCCCGCTGCTGACTCGCGGATCGTCGGCGACTGCCCGGCACAGCGCCTCCATCCGCGCGATCGCGAGCCCGTTCGGAACCTGACGGTCGCGGCTGAGCAATTCGAAACTGTGGCTGAAGGCCGAAAACTGGATCGCGCCGCTCGCCGCCGAATGATCGAGCGCGTCGCGCATTTCCTCTTCGGACATGGCGCACAGCTGCGCGGGACGAAAGCTGTTCGCGCGGTCGCGCAGGCCGCTGACCGGCACTTCGCAAATGCCATGATGGACGCGCATGCCCAGATTGGCAGGGTCGAGCGTGATGTCGCACCCCAGCCCCTGCCAGGCGGCGTTGAAGCTGCTGTCGAAGCGGAAGCCCAGCGCGGCGAGGACGCGCAGCGTGTCGTCGTTGGCGCCGAAATTACCGGCGCGGAAGGCGGTCGGTCGGGGCGCCCCGGCACTCGTCAATATGTCGCGGGCGAGGGCGATCAGTTTCTTTTGCGCTGCGAAAGGGAAATCGCCGATATTGCGGCCGCGCAGCTTGCCGACCGGATTGAACCGCGCAAATTCCAGCCATTCGGTGTGGAGATGGAGTTGCACTTCATGGCCGCGCGCCAGGATCGGGCCGACGATCGCATCGACAATCCCGGGGCCGTGGACAAGTGCGGGCATGGGGTCGACGAAATAGACGCCTTTCAGGCCGAAACGGTCGAGCATGTCCATCTGGAAATGGATGCCGAAATCGCCGTCGCGGCAGCGCCCGAGGATCGAGCTTTCGAAATTGGCGCGCGCGCTCGCGCCGCGGCGATGAAGCCCGGCGGATAATTCGGTATCGAAGCTGATGATCGCGCGCGTCACCCGCCCGCGCTATCAGCAGCGGCGTAACGAAGCGTTAAGCGGCCGCTGCGGCTCCCCCGCAGCGATCGTTCAGGCCGATCGTTCAGGCCGACCTCTCAGAAGCGCATCGTCATCGCGACGCCGCCGCCCCCGGCATCGGCCCACGGAAAGACCTGAACCCGGTCGCTTGCGCGGCGCGTGATCAGAAAGCCCGATGCCTCGCCGATCGCGGCGCCGACCAGCACGTGATGGACATGATGTTTTCGGGCTTCGACCCGGCTCAATCCGACGAAGGCGGCAAGCGCCTGCGCGGGAAGCCCCACTTTCCAGCCATAACGGTTTTGCAGCGTCGCCGCCGCCGCGAAGGAAACCGATGTATGGCCCGAGGGGAAGCCCTTGTTGTCGCTGCCGTCGGGGCGTCGCTCGGGAAAGACCTGCTTCAGGCCGGCGGTTACGCCGGCGGCAGCGACGAGGCTGCCGCCGGCTTGCAGCGTGCCGTCCCAGTCGCTCTGGGCAAGCGGAACCCCGAATGCGGCGATCACCAGGGCGTCGCGCGTGATCGATCCCGCATCGTTCCATGTCTTTTCGCCAGCATGGGCGAGCGGCGTTGTGGCGGCGGTCAGGAGGATGGCGCAGGACAGCGCAGGGATAAAAGCTCTCTTGGTCATGGTGGCGTCGATCCTTTTGCGGGCGCAGGGCACACGGCCCCGCCTGGCGACGCCCCAAGATCGCCACCGCCTGTCTTACGCCTGTGGCCGACCGGCGCAAGCGATGTTCACGCAGCCGGTATGAATCGCTTAGGATCGCTCGCGCTTCGGTTCTGAATCGTGCCCGATCTTGCAATAACGCTATTGCGAACTATTTGCATAAAAACGCGGTTTTTCGTCCTTTTCGCGGTTGTTTCGTTAACGGAATCGGCGTAGGGCGTCGCGAGTCTTTGGGATCGGCAGGCGGCTTTGGCCCGTGGCCCCGCCGGTCTGGAAATCACTGCCGGGCTTTGCCAGGAAGGGAGTGCCGCGCGCCATGGGACGCAAGAAGATCGCTTTGATCGGAGCCGGGAATATCGGCGGGACGCTGGCGCTGCTCGCCGCGCAGAAGGAACTGGGCGACGTCGTCCTGTTCGACGTCGTCGAAGGCGTGCCGCAGGGTAAGGCGCTCGACCTGTCGCAGGTCGGCCCGATCGCCGGCTTCGACGCAAAGATCACCGGCTCGAATGATTATGCCGACATTGCAGGCGCCGACGTCATCATCGTCACCGCCGGCGTCGCCCGCAAGCCGGGCATGAGCCGCGACGATTTGCTTGGCATCAACCTGAAGGTCATGAAGGCGGTGGGCGAAGGCATCAAGGCAAACGCCCCCGACGCCTTCGTCATCTGCATCACCAACCCGCTCGATGCGATGGTCTGGGCTCTCCGTGAGTTCTCGGGTCTGCCGCACAACAAGGTCGTCGGCATGGCCGGCGTGCTCGACTCGGCGCGTTTCAGCCACTTCATCGCCGACGAATTCGATGTGTCGGTGAAGGATGTGAACACCTTCGTCCTCGGCGGCCATGGCGACACGATGGTCCCCGTCGTCCGTTACTCGACGGTCAACGGCATCCCCGTTCCCGACCTCGTGAAGATGGGCCTGTCGAGCCAGGACAAGATCGACGCGATCGTCAAGCGCACGCGCGGCGGCGGCGGCGAAATCGTCGCGCTGCTCGGCACCGGCTCGGCCTTCTATGCCCCGGCCGCCTCGGGCATCGCGATGGCCGAAGCCTATCTCGGCGACCAGAAGCGCATCCTGCCCTGCGCCGCCTATGTCGACGGCCAGTACGGCGTCGATGGCCTCTATGTCGGCGTGCCGGTGATGATCGGTGCGGGCGGCGTCGAAAAGATCGTCGAGATCGAACTCGACGATGCGGACAAGGCGGGCCTGCAGGTGTCGGTCGATGCGGTCAAGGAACTGCTGGACCCCAGCCTGGCATGATTGCGGTGCCCCTGCGAAGGCAGGGGCCCATCACCCGCGCTCGAATGATAGGGCCGTCGGTGAGTTGAAAATCTGGAGATGGGCCCCTGCCTTCGCAGGGGCACAGAGAATGGAACAAAACGTATGAGCATCCTCATCGACAAGAATACCAAAGTCATCACGCAAGGGATGACCGGTGCGACTGGCACCTTCCACACCGAACAGGCGCTCGCCTATGGCACGCAGATGGTCGGCGGCGTGACGCCGGGCAAGGGCGGCACGACGCACATCGGTCTGCCGATGTTCGACACCGTCGCCGAAGCGAAGGCAACGACCGGCGCGACCGCGTCGGTCATCTATGTGCCGCCGCCGTTCGCGGCCGATTCGATCCTCGAGGCGATCGACGCCGAGATCGAGCTGATCGTTGCGATCACCGAAGGCATTCCGGTGCTCGACATGGTCAAGGTGAAGCGCGCGCTGTCGGGTTCGAAGTCGCGGCTGATCGGCCCGAACTGCCCCGGCGTGCTGACCCCCGACGAATGCAAGATCGGCATCATGCCGGGCAGCATCTTCAAAAAGGGCAGCGTCGGCGTCGTCTCGCGTTCGGGCACGCTGACCTATGAAGCGGTGTTCCAGACCACCAACGCCGGCCTGGGCCAGACCACCGCGGTCGGTATCGGCGGCGACCCTGTCAACGGCACCAACTTCATCGACGTCCTCGAACTTTTCCTTGCCGACGAAGCGACCAAGTCGATCATCATGATCGGCGAAATCGGCGGCGATGCCGAGGAGCAGGCAGCGCAGTTCCTGATCGACGAAGCCAAGCGCGGCCGCAAGAAGCCGATGGTCGGCTTCATCGCGGGCCGCACCGCGCCTCCGGGCCGCCGCATGGGCCACGCCGGCGCGATCGTGTCGGGCGGCAAGGGCGACGCCGAAAGCAAGATCGCCGCGATGGAAGCCGCCGGCATCACCGTGTCGGCCAGCCCGTCGGAACTCGGCACGACGCTTGCCGAAGTGCTGAAGGAACGCGTCTGATCATCGTGCGCCGCTCTTCGCCCGTGCCCCTGCGAAGGCAGGGGCCCATCACCCGACCGGGCAATGAATGAAGAGCGGCGCGGTTTATATGATGGTGAACCGCAAGAACGGCACCGTTTATACCGGATCGACATCGAAACTGGTGCAGCGTGTTTACCAGCACCGCCAGATGATGATTGAAGGCTTCACGAGGACTCATGGCTGCGTGCGGCTGGTATGGTTTGAAGTGCATGCGGATTTGCGGGAGGCGCGCTTGCGCGAGTTGCAGATCAAGCGATGGAAACGAAGTTGGAAAGTGCGGATGATCGAGGAAACAAATCCCGATTGGCGGGATTTGTGGTTCGAGATTCAAGGGCGATGAAGATCGCCCGGATCGGCACCATATAGCACCCCCAGGAGATGGGCCCCTGCCTTCGCAGGGGCACGGATAGGTTAGAGATATGAACCTCGAACGACAAAGCTTCGACGTCGATGAAGTCCAGGCCGGCCCGAGCTGGGCGCCGAAGAAC
>LULK01000465.1_pt1 | contig 13001 bp, 11 predicted proteins | sample 728181 | NCBI WGS metagenome assembly LULK01 (sample SAMN03860291, study PRJNA289734) | marine metagenome | biome: seawater column; feature: ocean; material: water; isolation source: Red Sea water column Station 169 - depth 10m | place: Saudi Arabia: Red Sea | collected 2011-10-15 | depth 10 m | reverse complement strand
ATCATTATTAAAGAGAGCATAAGATTAACCAAAAAGTATGGCGCTGCAGATGGATATAAGTATGTAAATGCAATATTAGATAAGATGTATAAATCTAATTCTGAGAATATTTAATAAATATAGGGGATGACCAAGCTCTCTCTTCATTTTCGGATAAACAATCACCCTCTCCCTGCCCTTTTGCATCTCCACAAAGTTTAACTTCTTTACACTTACCGTCATCATCAAATTCACAAGCTAAATTTGCCGCCCCAATTGCTAGCGAGGGTTCTTGAATTGCTCTGACATAGTAGATGACTTCTCTATTAGCATCTATAAAATTAGGATCTTCAAACTCTACTACGCAACCTTCTTGTGAAGGTTTGCATTCAAAAATCCTCCAGCTATCTTCGATTAAAGTTTCTATAGGTTCGTCAGGATAGGTTTGGGGTCTTATTCTTATAATTTCTATTCTGGAAATATTATTCCTCTCATCAGTAGGATTGAAACATTCTCCATTACATAGCTTATCTAGGTAAGCTTGAGTTATCTCACTCTCCGAGGTACACCCAGGGGCTTGTTTTTGAGAACCTAATACTCTTACTTTGAACTTTGGATTTTCTTGCATAGAAAACTCACTGCCCATAGGCATTAACTTTCCGGATGGATGGTTAGTTACATCAAACCATAATAAGATTCTTTCTCCGCTCGTTGCATAAACTTCTCTATTATTTAAAGAATTCCATATAGAATCTCTACTCTTTTCTAATACATGACTCGCTATCAATCCGCCTGTGTAAAGAAATGAGGCTATTCTTTCTCCTTGACTTGGTTTCATCCTATCAATCATTTGCTCCAAGTTAATTTCTTGTGATCTTGGGATGGCGTAGTCTTGGGAAAGTTGATTCAGGCTCATAACTTGGTTCGATGACTTATATTTAGAGTCAGTATTTCTAATCCTATCAATTTCCTTATAACCTGTTCCAGGTCTTGAAGAGTGATTGTCGCTAGACCCAATAAAACCAAACCTATAAGGTTCAGCTTTTCCTTCAGTGAAATTTCTTAAAGCTAATGCATATTGCACTGAGGATTTTGGTCTATAGTCAAAAGCTGGTAAGAAACAATCTTTGCATTGACCACTGTCTAACCATTCTTCTGGCTTTGGATTAGGTATGGTCAATAGCCCATAAGGATTGGCTTTGGTGAAATTATCTCTAGCCTCTTTTGCCCTTTGATTACATAATTCTTCACTTCCAGCTGAAATCCTGCATCTTTCTTTGATTATTTCGCCGGCCTGAAAACAATCTGGAACATAGTTTTCTGTGGGGGCTGGACAAACATATTCTCCATCTAATATCTTGAAAGCTTCCCAAGATCGAAATTCTTCAGTATTTCCATGCCCTGAGAAAACTTCTATCAATTTTTGATATCTAGGATTGTGGTCTGCGATATTTAATTGATTTTTCCATGTCGCCATGGGCGGAGAAGTATTTCCCCAAGCAGACCCATGAGGAATAACTAAAGAGTCTGCCCCCCATTCATCTAATTTTCTATATAAATCAGACGGTCTTTCTGCTCTCTCAAGACAGTCAAGTGGAAGGTCTTTTACATGAGTCGAATTGTCACAATATTCAAGGCTCTTTATAAGTAACTGTCTTTGCCTATAGTTCAAATAATAAGAAATATTTTTATAGTCATAAAGCATGGCTCCAAATAATGTATAAGCTGGAGCATCTACTATGCTCTTAAAAAACTTATGGTCAGGTGCTCCAATAGGCCTTTCAGGGATATTGTCTTGAAGAGATTTTAATATTACGTTCTTATGTCCATAATGTTTCTCTATATCTAAGCTTGTCTGAGTCCATTCCCAACCAAGAAAGGGAACGATAGAACTTTCATCTGACTCATTAGATATTCTTGAGCAGTCTCTTAAAGACTGTATTGTGTCTGTCCACTCCCTTCTTGTTAAAAATTCAGCATGGTCATTTATAGAAAAGAAATCTAGATTTGCACAAAACCTTGCATAGTTGCATGCATCTGCAGCTGGATGAGTTCCCTCTCCTTCTAGAATAGGTAAATTCCCTATAAAAGCATCGAGTGAATAGGTCGTATGAACATGTAAATCGCCAAATAAGATTGTTTTTTCGCTTAATTTTTTATCTATTGGACTCAAAAATGGGGCATTAAATTCTTCAATTTGGCCCTGATCTTGGGGTTTACCAAAAAAATCAAAAAAAACAGCAAAATATAGGGCCAAGATAAGTGAAACTATCAGCAAAATACCCTTAGCGGCTATTTTGAAATAGCTTTTCATGAGAATTAAGACTCTTCTGTAATCAGAGTAATGGATGAATTCTTTAAATCTTCAGAAAGAACGAAAAATTTTTCTCTGGAAGTACGCGAACTTTTCAGATTAACCTCAAAGATGTCACCGTCTCTATAACTATCTTTGAGAATAAAAGTTTCACCTCGTTTGATCTTATAAATATCTCTCTGATCTACAGCGCCATAAGTCATGAAGTCGTGAATAGAGAAGGATAAATCTCTTGCGATGTCTACTCTAGTGGCATCTGACTTATAGAAAAACAAGGCAATGGTCTCGAATTTATTTGCAAGAAATTCGTCACCTTCTTTAAACTCCAAATCAGTAGATTCTATTGACAGTGAAAAGGTTAAAATAATTAAAAAAAAGTATCGCATTTCTTATATATCTTTTCTAATAATTGTATCTTCGCGCTTAGGACCAGTTGAAATCATAATAACAGGAACTCCTGAAATTTCTTCTATTTTCTCAACAAAAGATTTAGCATTATCATCGAGTTCTTCATATGAAGTTTGTCCTGCTGTAAGTTTAGACCAGCCTGGCATCTCTAGATATTCTGGCTGAGCAAGCTCTAAATCCATAGTTTCTATCATTTCAGCTTCAGTAAGGTCACTAGAATAAGCATTACAAATCTTTATTTTTTCTAATCCGTCCAAAACATCTATCTTAGTTAAGCACAGTCCGTCTACTCCACTGACTTTAACCATATTCTTTAGAAGGAAACCATCTAGCCATCCACATCTTCTCGGTCTTCCGGTAGTAGCTCCAACCTCTCCACCCGTTTCAGCTAAGTAAGTTCCCATCTCATCAAACAACTCAGTAGGAAAAGGTCCTTCGCCAACTCTTGTAGTGTAAGCCTTGGTAATTCCTATCGTATAATCAATATCAGATGGACTAATTCCCGCGCCAGCTGGAACACCCCCAATTAGGTTACTTGATGTGACAAAAGGATAAGTTCCTAAGCTTACATCCAATAAAGCGCCTTGAGCACCTTCGTAAAGGATTTTCTTTTTAGATTTTTGCAATTCTCTTATTTCATCTATTACATTTCCAATATAAGGCTTCAATTGTTCAGCTTGTTTCAAATTTAAATCTACCAATTCATTTAGATCGATTTTAGAGGTACCAAATGAATGTTCAAAAATTGAATTGTAAAAATCTAAAGCTTGCGTCAACTTATCATTTAATTTACTTTCATCATATAGGTCCGAAATTCGCACTGATCTTCTTCCGACTTTGTCTTCATAAGTTGTTCCTATTCCTCTTCCTGTTGTTCCTATTTTTGTTAAATTGGCAGACTGCTCTCTAAGCTGATCTAACTTTATATGATAAGGCTGAATAAGACTGCAAGCTGAACTTATTATGAGTCTATCTTCAATATCTCCTAAAACTTCATTCGCTTCGGCTAACTCTGAGAATAAAGCATCTAAACTTACAACAACTCCTCTTGCGATAAAGCATTTTATATTTTTGTGACATATTGCTGAAGGTAATAAATGAAAAACAATTTTTTTTCCGTTTACTATTAACGTGTGACCCGCATTATGACCGCCCTGATACCTAACAGCTGCATCTAGATCATTTGCAAGATAATCCACCACCTTGCCTTTTCCTTCGTCACCCCACTGAAGACCAAGTAAAGAAATATTTAAATTCATAGTATATTCCTATAAATTCGAAACTGAGACTAAATCTAGATCGAATCCTACAGCCGGTCTATCGCGATCTGATTGTTTTCTTAGACCGTCATATCTTCCACCTTTCGCAAGCACATAACCTGCTGAGTCTGCATATGCAGAAAATACAACTCCATTATGATATTTGAATCCTTGAACCTCACCTAAATCAACATATAAAGTTATTCCTGATTTATTTATTAGCTTATCTGCCAAGCCTTCAAGATCATCCATAAAATTTTGAGTTGACTCCAAGTAAGAAAAACTTTTTTTTGCGGAATGGATTATGTCAATACCACCATACATATCACACAGAGAAATCAAAGATTGTTTATTTCGATTAGAATCTGGAATTATTTTATCTAAGTCAGATTTAGATTTTTTAGATAGTGCTATTTCTAGGTCTACAAAAATTTCTTTACCTAATTTCTTGAAAGGTTCGAGAACTGAAGAAGTAAATGCAGCATGACCTAGACTAAGAGTTATATTTTTTATACCTGCAATTTCGAGGCTCTTTAACATTAAATTTATACTCTCTAATTCAGCCTCTTTAGAAGAATCGCCAAATATTTCGGCGCCTACTTGTATGGTCGTTCTTGATCTTAAAGACTTTGACACCTTACTCTTCACAACCTCTCCTGCATAACAAAGTTTTACAACTTCATTAGATTGTATTCGATAAGCATCTATCCTAGAGGCTTGTTCTGAAATATCTGGCCTTATGGATAAATCTTTGCCGGTTAATTTATCTTTGAAACTAAACGCATGAGACTTAATCTCATCATGAGCTTCACCGCCTATTGACTCAGATAACTCCAATAATGGAGGAGTTATAAATTCAAAACCAGAGGAAATATATTCATCAATTAATTTCCTTCTCAACATCTCCACTTCAATTGCTTTAGGTGGAAGAAGTTCATCTACGCCATCGGGTAAGCTCCAGCGTATTTTTGAGCTCATCTACTAATTTGAAGCTTTAGAATTGTCTAGATATTTGAAGAAATCACTGTCAGGATTAATTAAAAGTATATCTGACTTACTTTCAAATGTTGATTGATATGCTTTTAAACTCCTCGTGAAATCATAGAATTCAGGATCTTTAGAATAAGCATTAGCATATGTTGCTGCTGCAGTTGCATCTCCGTTTCCTTTTGTTTCTTCTGCTTGTCTATAGGCATCGGCAAGTATGATAGTTTTTTCTTTATCAGCTGTTGCTCTAATTTTTTCGGCGACCTCATTACCTTGCGCTCTAAGTTCTTTAGCTAGCCTTTCTCTTTCAGTTCTCATACGGTTATAGACTGATTCACTTACTTCTGGAGGCAAATCTATCTTTTTCACTCTCAGGTCTATTACCTCTACACCTAACTCTTCAACAGCGATGTCATCCAGTTGAAGTGTAAGTTTATCCATGAGTTCGTCTCTTTCTCCGGAAACAACTTCATTAACTGTCCTTGTACCAAATTCATTTCTTAAACCGGCATCGACCCTTTGGATTAAAAGTCTTCTCAATCTTTCTTCGTCACCACCTGTAGTTGTAAAATACTTTTCTACATCGCTTACTCTCCACTTTACAAATGAATCAACGGTCAAAGCTTTCTTTTCAGATGTTAGATAGCTTTGAGGTGCAGCATCTAGGGTTAGTATTCTTGCATCAAATTTTCTAACTGTATTAATGATTGGAAGTTTGAAATGTAATCCTGGAGGTACATCAGCTTCTACGACTTCTCCAAATCTTAATTTAACAGCCCTCTCAGTCTCTTTCACTACGAAAATTGAGGCCGAGATTAAAGCTATAAAAGCTACCAATATAGGTATCAATAAAAGTCTTAATGTTTTCATTATCTTCGTTCCTCTTGTCTATTTCTTCGTCTTATTTCTTCAATAACCTGATTTGTTAAGTCACTTATAGATGTATTCCCTGCAGTACTCGGTATATTTAAGTTCTCAACTCCTCTAGCTGACTCAGCAATCTTATCTAGAGGTAGGTAAAGTATATTGTTTCCACCTTCTACGTCTATCATGACCTTTGAACTATTTGACATTACTCCTTGAATCGAGTCCAAATATAAACGGTTACGAGTTACATCTGGAGCTTTTTGATATTCAGATAGAAGAAGATTAAAACGGGTCGCATCACCTTCGGCCTCGGATATAACTTGTTCTTTATAAGCCTCAGCATCTTGTAACATTCTCTGTGCTTGTCCTCTGGCTTCTGGTACCAAGCCATTAGCATAAGTTTCAGCTTCATTTCTCGCTCTGACTTCATCCTCTCTTGCTTTGATAACATCATCAAATGCTTCCTGCACTTGATTTGGAGGAGAGGAGTCCTCGATGTTTACAATAACAACTTCTAGACCAGTGTTATATTTATTCAAGTATCGCTGTAACCTGGTTTTAACTTCTTGGGCGATTAGCTCACGACCCGTTGTAAGCACATCATCCATAATAGAACCACCTACGACATGCCTTAAAGCACTTTCAGTAGCTTGAACTAAACTAGCATCGGCATCTCTGATGTCTAAAACATATTTTTGTGGATCTGCAATTTGGTACTGAATGGATACTGTCACATCAACTATATTTTCATCTTTAGTGAGCATTAAAGCATCGTGTCTATGAGGACTAACCCTGACAACATCAACAATTTCCCAAGCGTCAATAATGGGTGGATTCCATCTCAAGCCGGGTCCTTTAATTTCCTGAAATTTGCCAAGCCTAAGCACTACTGACCTTTCTGCCTGCTCTACCTGATATATTCCAGCCCCTACCCACAACAGGACTAATACGCCTAGTATTAAAGGTAAACTTTTAAGACTAAATCCACCTCCTGAAGAGTCACCAGAGGATCCTCCTCCAAAAATAGATTCTATTCTTTGTCTAACTTTTTTAATTACTTCGTCGATTTCCGGAGGAGTATCATTCCTTCCCCAAGGATCTTTGTTATCATTTCCATTCCAAGACATTTATATTGCTTCCTGTGTTTGTTTTTCTTTGATTAAATCGAAGCCATCGACTTCTAATAACTTAATGAGGTCATTTTGAAAATTTTCAAGATGTAATTCTATCAGACCTTCACTAGATATTCTCTCTTCAAGGACACATCCAGATGAATAAAGCTCAGATCTCAACCAGCCTAAATTACTTGTTAAGCTCACCCAATTGGTAGTTATCTTACCTCTAAGCTTGGTATTGATTGCAGCGTATAAACTTGCAAACCCTTTTTGCTCTGTAGACGATATCCAAACCTGATCGGAAGTTTCTTGAGATATCTCATCCAGAGAGGATACATCAAGTTTGTCAGTTTTATTATTCACTCTTATAAAAAGCTTATCCGATAAGCCCAAATCTTTTAAAATTTTCTCTACTTCTTTCACTTTGAATCTGTGATCTTTATCTGAAATATCTACAACATGAAGTAGAAGATCTGCTGAGCCTAAATCATCTAACGTTGCTTTAAATGATTCAATGAGATGTGTTGGAAGATTTGAAATAAATCCAACAGTATCTGAGAACAGAATGTGTTGGAGATCTTTTTTACTATTCTTTCTGGTGACAGAGTCTAAAGTTGCAAAAGGTTTATCTGCAGCATACAGATTATTTTGAGTAAGATGATTAAATAAAGTAGTTTTACCCGCATTTGTATACCCCACAAGTGCTACAACCATTTCTTTGCCTTTACTTCTAGCATAACGGTTTAATTGTTTCTGATTATGTGCCTTGTTTAGCCTCTTCTTTAAACTTTTGATTCTATGACCAATGAGTCTTCTATCTGTTTCTAATTGCGTTTCACCTGGACCCCTTAACCCTATGCCCCCCTTTTGCCTTTCAAGGTGACTCCATCCTCTAACCAGTCTCGTTGAAAGATGAGTTAATTGAGCCAATTCAACTTGTAGCTTTCCAATATGACTTGATGCTCTTGTTGCAAAGATATCAAGAATCAATGATGTACGATCCAAAACTCGAGCTCCTAGGTATTTTTCTAAATTTCTTTCTTGAGAAGGAGATAGATCATAATTAAAAATAACTAATCTGCATTTGCTTACTTTTACAAGCTCCTTAATTTCATTCAGTTTGCCTTGTTTCACAAAATAATTAGGAGAAGGTCTATCAATTTTACATGATACCTCGGCACAAACATTGGTACCCGAAGAGATACACAGTTCTTTAAATTCTTCTTTGGCCTCTAATTGTAAATCTCTCTTTAAAGAAAACCTTTCGACGTGTACAAGTATGGATTGTGGTGATGTTTTTTCTAAATTCATGAATTTTTTAAAATTAAATCCTTTACCGAACTAAAGAGAGAAGAATTATTTTCTACAAAAATTAAATTTTTCCAATTTCTCATCCAAGTCATTTGCCTTTTTGCAAGTTGTCTTGTTGAGTTAATACCTTTATCAATCATATCATCAAGACTGTAATCTCCTTTTAAATATTCACATACCTGACGATATCCTACACTTTTCATTGATTGAGAATTTGAACTCATTCCTTTGCGTTCAAGAATGCCTTCCACCTCTTCAATCAATCCAGCATCAATCATTCCTTTAAATCTTTTTGCAATATTTTCTCGATGTAAGTCTTTATCATGAGGCTTAATAGCAATCTGAATCAAATTAGATTCACTTATTATTTGACTCGTTTCTTTTTTATTTTCAGCCTGCCATTTAGAAAGTTCTTTACCCGTTGCTAAAAAAACTTCGATTGCTCTTTTAATTCTTTGGGTATCATTTTGATGAATTTTTATAGAAGAATTTTTATCTATTTTTTCTAAATATTTATACATCTCATATACACCTTTATCCTCAAACTCCTCTTTTACTCTAAGCCTTATTTGACTATCTACCGAAGGTAATTTTGAAATACCATTAACTAAGTGATGAAAATACATCATTGTTCCTCCAACGAGAAAAGGGATTTTCTTAGTTTGAAATGCTTTTCTTATAGAATCGATTACATCATCTTGAAATTGAGAAGTGGAATAGCTTTCATGTGGTTTTAAGATATCAATTAAGTCGTGAGGATATTTATCAAGAACGTTTGATGAGGGTTTTCCGCTCCCAATATTCAAATGCTTATATATCTGAACAGAATCAACACTAATAATATTGATATCTAGGTTCTTATACAACTCCATTGCTAAATCGGTTTTCCCCACTCCTGTAGGTCCCATCAGCGAAACAATTAATCTTTTTTTCACTCATATATGATAGTTTATTCAGAGAGAAAAAAACCGACTGATTTGCCGGTTTTTTTTTAAAATTCAAGTTAGATCGTAACCTCTTTCTTCATGTTCAGTGACATCTAAACCTTCGTATTCCTCTTCTTCACTAACTCTTAGAGCAGTAAAAGAACCGATTAATCTTAGAATGACCCACGAGGCAACAGCTGTCCATGAGCCTATAATGGCAATACCTTTTAATTGAATGACAAACTGTTCCATAGGAATCCATTCTTCACCAGCACTAGAACCAAGAAAACCTCCCTGGACGCCAAGAAAACTTACCATGATAATACCGATTATTCCTCCTACGCCATGAACAGGAAATACATCTAAGGAATCATCTATTCCAAATACACCCTTCACAGCTTGAGTAGCATAGAAGCAAATTGAACCAGCCATCAGACCGATTAGTAATGCACCTTCTGGTCCAACGCTACCTGATGCAGGTGTGATGGTAGCTAGACCTGCAACCATACCAGTGGCAATGCCAACAATGGTAGGCTTACCTCCCTTAATCCATTCAATAGCCATCCAAGTTAAGGCTCCCGTGGCTGCACTTATATGCGTTACAAGCATAGCCATGCCAGCAAGACCATCAGCAGCCCAAGAACTTCCAGCATTAAATCCAAACCAGCCAACCCAAAGCATGGCAGCTCCTGTTACCACCATTGTTCTGTTGTGAGGTGGCATGGCTGTCAATGGAAAGCCCTTTCTTGGACCTAATACGATAGCTATAACTAAAGCACCAACTCCACAAGTTAAGTGCACAACAAGACCGCCGGCAAAATCCTTAACATCTGATAAGTAACCTCCTCCCCATATCATATGACATGCTGGCAGATAAACTGCTGTAAACCAAAGCAAGGAAAAAAAGCACATTGCACCAAATTTCATTCTTTCTGCAAAGGCTCCAACAACCAAAGCTGGTGTAATGATGGCAAAAGTCATTTGAAATATTACAAATAGAGAATGGGGCATGGTTGTCCCAGGAGCCAAAGTATTTCTACCAATGCCACTTAAAAAAAATGCGCTAGTCCCTCCAATAAAGGCATTGCCTTCAGTAAAGGCAAGACTGTATCCGTAGACAACCCAAGCGACGGAGACGATACACGCTATAGCAAAACATTGCATTAAAACTGATATTGCATTTTTGCTTCTTACCAGTCCCGCATAAAAAAGTGAAAGTCCTGGCAGAGTCATAAACAGAACTAATGCAGTTGAAGTTAGTATCCAGGCTGTATCTCCTGAATTCAATTCATCTGCCGAAATTGTAAAAGAAAAAAATAAAGTACTAAAAAGAAAAAGTTTTTTTATCATGAGATTACCCAAGGTTTATAAGGCATCTTCATTAAGCTCTCCTGTTCTAATTCTCACAATTTGCTCAAGAGAAGATACAAATATTTTTCCATCCCCTATCTTTCCAGTATTTGAAACTTGCGATATAGCATCTATTACTTTGTCAGTATTATCATCACTAACTGCAACCTCTATCTTAGTTTTTGGTAAAAAATCTACGACGTATTCAGAACCTCTGTAGAGTTCGGTGTGACCCTTTTGTCTTCCGAAACCTTTAACATCGGTAATAGTGAGGCCCGTGACACCTACTTCAGATAAAGCCTCTCTGACTTCATCAAGCTTATAAGGTTTGATAACTGCTGTAATTAATTTCATTAAAAACTCCTATTATTTATTCCTTTCACTATAGACTAAATACTTACTATTAAAATAAGAACCCAACGTATTAAAGCGTTAATTATAGTTTAAAAACATATTAAATAGGGTTTTATAGTATTTTTTAAATATTTTAAAAAAAAGGTGCATTAGATGCACCTTTTTACTTATTTTTTTAATTTCTACACTTGTGGAGTTCTAAATGGTACCGAATCGAATAGAAGCATTTCACTGCAATCAGGTTGAGGCCCATCTATTTCTGGAGCAGTTTCCTCAAAGAGCTGTGCGCCCAATTCTCTAGATTCCTCTGAATCCCAAAATTGATGAAAAGCATAATCATAAGAACCTATTGACGATCCTGGGATAGGAGTTTCAAAATCTGGTAGGTGAATTGTATAGAAGTAAGGAGATCCTGTTCCAGCCATTTCTTGCCCAGTATCTATCCAGCTGTTAAATGTTTCTAAACCTGCAGCTAAATCTGACTTTCCAAAGCTATCTGTGAAACTACAAAACATGAACCCTACTACTCCACCTGGTTCAGAATCAGGCTCCGTAGCGGCTCTATAGACGTTTACATCGAAACCATAGTTTGCCTCTTCACCATTATCAGAAGCTCCACAGGATATGATACTGCTCGTTTTATCAGTCCAAGATGCTGCGGGTCCTGCTATCCATTCATCCCAACCAGCTTTAGCCTGATCTTTAGATTGCCAAACAAGAGTCCACATACCATCATATAGATCAGTTTCTGTTCGCGGAACTAGACCTACAGACATAGGTACAGCAGTCTCAAGGCCATCAAGAATCTCATTCCATTCAACAAGCATTTCAGAAAAAGACTCTTGGCTCATATCTGGTCCAAAGTCACAAAACAAGTATTCAACATATCCTGTATTAATCGCTGAGTCACTTAAGTCCACTTCTTGTGTACTTTCTGAACAAGAGTAGGCCAAAAACGCCGCTAAAAATGATCCGAAAATTTTGTTTTTAAACATATTACCTCTCCTTAAAAATAATTAAAATTGTTGTTCTGTTACTAAGAAACAGAAACCTTCGAAACCTTAATAAACTGATAAAGTTCTTCTAGCTCATATAAAATTTTACCTTCAATCTTGTAATAATTAGGACCTTTCTCCTCTCTTCTCCAAGCTTCCAGTGTTCTTTCACTGCACATTAAAATTTCTGCAGCATCCTTTGGTTTAATTAGTTTTATATCCATATCCATTTTTATACCTGAGTTAACATCCTTGTTAATAATTAATTCCTTTTAAACTCAAAAAAAGGGGCAATCCAATTAAGGATTGCCCATCTTTACTATGCCAATCGAGGCATAAAGGTACGCAGCATTACTTGAAATCAGGGTAGGCTTCTACACCAATTTCAGATTTATCTAAGCCGATCTCTTCATCATTATCAGTAGCTCTAATTCCAACAATACTGTCAATGACTTTGAGAACTATAAAGCTTGTAACAAAAACCCAAGCAAAAATAACTATCACACCGATGAATTGAGTTCCAAAAGCACCTGCACCTGATAAAGGTGTTGCCATAATTCCCCAAATTCCCACAGTACCGTGCGCAGATATTGCACCTACTGGATCATCGATTTTTAGTTTGGTATCCAATATGACTACAGAGAAGTAAACGATTACGCCACCTATTAAGCCTATCAGTGTAGCTAAACCACCCGTTGGTGTGTCTGGTGCTGCAGTTATAGCAACTAAACCAGCAATAGCTCCATTTATTGCCATAGTAACGTCAGCTTTTCCACTGAATATCTTGCTAGCAAAAAGGCCACCTAATACTCCTCCAGCTGCTGCCATATTTGTATTCATGAATACTTGGCCAACAGCAATAGCATCAGCCGCAGTATTAACAGCTAGCTGAGAACCGCCATTGAACCCGAACCATCCAAGCCACAAGATTAAAGCACCAAGGGCAGCGATTGGTATATTCGATCCAGGAATTGCATATACAGTACCATCAGCTCCGTATTTACCTTTCCTAGCTCCTAGAATGCTTACTGCAGCAAGTGCTGCCGCTGCACCGCAGAGGTGAACCACTCCTGAACCAGCAAAATCTTGGAATCCAGCAGCATCTAAGAAACCACCGCCCCATTTCCAATAACCTT
>LULK01000925.1_pt1 | contig 13008 bp, 9 predicted proteins | sample 728181 | NCBI WGS metagenome assembly LULK01 (sample SAMN03860291, study PRJNA289734) | marine metagenome | biome: seawater column; feature: ocean; material: water; isolation source: Red Sea water column Station 169 - depth 10m | place: Saudi Arabia: Red Sea | collected 2011-10-15 | depth 10 m | reverse complement strand
GCATAATATTGGCTATGATCATTGTTCAGGTCATACAAATTATCGTTATAGTCCAAGATATATTCATTATTTCTCACACTCAATCTATTATTCCAGAATGAAAATACTTTTCTTTGATTATCTAATAAATCAGGATTTTCAATATACTTTTTGAAACTTTTTCCATCAAAACTTATCCCAATTGGACTTTCAATAAGATCTGTTAGTGTTGGAAACACATCCAATGCACTTGTGACTTGTTTAATTTTAATGCCTGGTTTAATTTTATTTGGCCATTGAATAAAAAATGGAACTCTTACACCACCTTCATTAGTACTTCCTTTTCTTTCTTTTAACTCATTATTCCATCTATTCCCATTTGGTCCATTATCACTCAAAAAAATAATGATTGTGTCTTCATATTTACCAATTTCCTTAAGCGTTTTAATAATTTTTCCAACATTTTCATCAATATTTTCAATCATTCCTAATGCTGCTTTTGTTTTTTCTACATTTTCTCTCTTAGAATATCTTCCTTTAAGAATAACTTTTTTTTCCTTTGAATACTTATCGGGCACTTGCATAGGCGAGTGGGGTGTGTTATATGAAACAAAAGTGAAGAAGGGTTTAGATGAATTTTTTATATACGAAATAGCATTATTTGTAATATCATCATTTATATAACCCTTTCCTCTAACTAATTCACCATTTCTCTCCAAAATAGGATCAAAATAATTACCCCAGTGGCCCGATGTAAAACCATAAAACTCGTCAAATCCCCTTGAATTTGGATGATACGGAGGTTGAGATCCATTATGCCATTTTCCAAATAGCCCAGTAGAATAACTTTTCTCTTTAAAATAATTGGAAATAATTTTTTCGTTAGTATTCATTCTTTCATATCCTCTTGTAACTCCGTTAACTCCTGTCCTAACAAAATATTTTCCAGTTAGTAGTTCCGCTCTTGTCGGAGCACAAACTGGACTAACATAAAATCTTGAAAAGGATGCTCCATTTTTAGCGAAACTATCAATATTTGGTGTTTTTAGATTTGTATTTCCATGAATACTTAAATCTCCCCAACCTTGGTCATCTGTCATGAATATCAAAACATTAGGATTTAAATTCTTTTCACATGAAAAAAACAAAAAAGAAAAAAATATTATGTAAAAAATTCTTCTTATCATTTTATAAAGTCTAAAAGTTGCTTAGAAAAACTATCCCAATTTAATTTTTTCTTTAAAATTTTTATTTGTTCAGTTTTTTCTTTCAAATCTGAATCAATTGCATTTAAAATATTATCACTTATTGATTTTGAGTTTTTCTCACAGATAAATGAATTACCATCATTAAGTATTTCTTTAATTCCACCTTGTGCAGTAGTAATAATAATTTTTTCAAAATATATTGCAATGGATATTATTCCGCTTTGAGTAGCATTAAGGTTTGTTTGAATTACAAAATCTGCAATTGAAAACCATTTTTTAATTTCAGATTCAGCTACAAATTTATTGTGTATTGTTACATGTTCTTCTAAATCTAATTTTTTAAGTAATTCCTGATAATTTCTTAAGTTATCATAAAACTCACCAACAATAACTAAATGAATATTATTATCTTTTTCGAATGCTAACTTAAAAGATTTAATTAGTAGTTCTAATCCCTTGTATTTTCTTACTATTCCGAAGTGTAAAAAGATTTTTTTACTTGATTTTATGTTTAAATCTTTAATAATTTCATCTTTATTAATTAGTTTTTGTTTCAAATTAGGAATTGGATGGAATAAAGAAATCCCATTTTTGTTAGAAATCTGATCTAATGTATGTTTTGATAGGGTCACAAATTTATTCAGGCTATTTAAATAAATATTGGTAAAAAACCTATCTAATATTCTGTTTTCATGACTGTTAATATTATGTAATAAACCAATTTTTAAAATTCGTTTAGGTACAATTTTGTTTATTATTGAATATGTTATTGAAAAAAAAGGATTCCAATGAGTCGATAATATTACATCTGGATTTATATGTTTTAAGTATTTATTAACAATCAGATAGGAAAATGGATTATAAGGATTTATCGTTTTTATTTTTTTAAAATTAGCTGATTTGTTGTGAAATTGATTTTTTCCAGGAAAAAAAAATCTTGGGTAAAGGATTGAAAATGATAAAATAGAAATATTATGTTTTTTATTTATAGTAGAAATTAATTCATTATTGAAGTCTGAAATACCTCCTCTGAGTGGTGGAACAGGACCTACAACTAAGATATTCATTAATTTTAATTTTCAATTATACTCCAATTTCCGGATCGTAAAAGAGGTTCAGCTTGTTTATATTTTAATTCTTTGATTTCACCCGATTGAGAGTTTTTAATTTTTATTCTCTCATTTCTTCCAATTTTACGTTTTTCGCGAACAATAGTTTCAACTACATTTTGATTGTTCGAAACACTTGATCCTACTTGACGATTCCTATTAGCTAGCTCATCACTGTTAAGTACCTCTTCTTTTGAGGTGTTATATTTTTCTCTTCTTCTAGTTTGTCTATCTTCTTTGATTTCATTTGGATTACTTGTAGGTAAAGTTCCTTTAAATAAAAATGATAAGATATCAGTGTTCAATTGTAATATCATTGATTCAAATAAATTATAAGCTTCATTTTTGTAAATAACTAATGGATCCTTTTGTTCATGTACTGCAAGTTGTACAGCTTGTTTTAGTTCATCCATTTTTCTTAAATGAGTTTTCCATGTATCATCAATTATGGCTAGTGATATATTTTTTTCAAAATCATTAATTAATTCCTGACCATTAGATTCGTACGCATCTTTAAGATTAGTTACAATATTCATGGTTTTTTTACCATCGGAGAAGGGGACAACAATTCTTTCAAATTTATTTTGAGGATTTTCATAAACATTTTTTACAATTGGAAATACCTTTACAGAATTCTCTTTGTTTTTTTCTTTGTAAAAATTCAATACAATTTCATAAGTTTTATTAATTACTTTGGCATCATTTTCATTTTCAAATTCAGTTTTAGTAACAGGTGAAGTTGTAGAGAAACACTTAATAATTTCGAATTCGAAGGCTTTAAAATCGTTATCAAGTTTAGCATTATCATAAATTTTTGCTATCGTGTCATAAATCATATCAGCAACATCAATCTTTAATTTATTTACATCTAGTGCATTTTTTCTCCTTTCATATATAGCTTCACGTTGGACATTCATGACATCATCATATTCAAGAAGTCTTTTTCTTATACCAAAGTTATTTTCTTCTACTTTCTTTTGAGCTCTCTCAATAGTTTTTGTCATCATCGAGTGTTGTATGACCTCACCCTCTTTGTGACCCATTCTATCCATTAATTTTGAAACTCTTTCAGATCCAAAAAGTCTCATTAGGTTGTCCTCAAGTGAAACATAGAATTGTGAACTTCCTGGGTCACCTTGTCTTCCGGACCTTCCCCTTAATTGTCTATCAACTCTTCTTGAATCATGTCTTTCAGTTCCAATTATTGCGAGACCCCCTTTATTTTTAATTTCTTCATTTATTTTTATGTCAGTACCCCTACCAGCCATGTTTGTAGCAATAGTAACAACTCCAGCTTTTCCAGCCTCTGCAACAACATCAGCTTCTCTTTTGTGAAGTTTAGCGTTAAGAACATTATGTTTTATATTTTTTCTGTCCAACATTCTTGAAAGTAGCTCTGATATTTCTACTGATGTTGTTCCTATTAATACTGGTCGTCCTTGTTCAGTTAATTTTATAACATTGTTTATGACAGCGTTATACTTTTCTCTTTTTGTTTTATATATTAAATCATTTCTATCATCTCTAGCAATAGGCTTATTAGTTGGAATAACCATAACATCTAGCTTGTAAATATTTAAAAATTCACCAGCTTCAGTTACTGCTGTACCTGTCATTCCTGAAAGCTTTCTATATTTTCTAAAATAATTTTGAAGCGTTATGGTAGCAAAAGTTTGTGTTGCATCTTCAATTTTTACATTTTCTTTAGCCTCTATTGCTTGATGAAGACCGTCAGAGTATCGTCTTCCATCCATAATTCTTCCGGTTTGTTCATCCACAATCTTGACCTTGTTATCCATTACAACATATTCAATATCTTTTTCAAATAGTGTATATGCTTTTAATAATTGGTTTAAAGTATGTATCCTTTCACTTTTCTCACTAAAATCAGAATATAATTTTTCTTTTTCTTCAGCTTCTTTTTCAATTTCTAATTCTTTTGATTCAATATTTGCTATTTCAATTGAAACATCAGGTAAAACAAAGAAACCTGGATCATTAATATCTTTTGACAATTGTTCTACTCCTTTATCTGTTAATTCAATTTGATTATTTTTTTCATCAATTGTAAAGTATAAATCAGCATCAACTTTAGGCATTTCTCTATTATTGTCCTGCATGTAAAAATTTTCAGTTTTTAATAAAGATTGTTTTATACCTTCCTCACTCAAAAATTTTATAAGAGCCTTATTTTTAGGTAATCCTCTAAATGCTTGTAATAACTTGAAGCTTCCATCTTCGATATTTCCATCACTGTATAATTTTTTAGATTCTGATAAGATCTTTGTTACGAGTTGTTTTTGAATTTGTACAAGAGATGAAATTTTTGATTTTAATTCATTAAACTCATGATTTCCACCTTGAGGAATTGGGCCAGAAATTATTAATGGAGTTCTAGCATCATCTATAAGTACAGAATCTACCTCATCAACAATTGCGTATGAATGTTCTCTTTGAACTCTATCTTCATTTTTATGAGCCATATTGTCTCGAAGGTAATCGAATCCAAATTCATTATTTGTTCCGTATGTGATGTCACATAGATAGGCTTTCTTTCTTTCCTCCGAGTGAGGCTTGTAATTATCAATACAATCTACACTTAAACCATGAAACTCAAATATTGGAGCCATCCATGCACAATCTCTTTTTGCCAAATAATCATTTACGGTAATTAAATGAACACCATTTCCTGAAAGAGCATTTAAATAGACAGGTAGTGTAGCAACAAGTGTTTTTCCCTCACCAGTTTGCATTTCTGCTATTTTTCCTTGGTGTAAGGCAATACCACCTATTAATTGAACATCGTAGTGAATCATATCCCATGTAATACTTTTTCCGGCAGCATCCCATGAGTTTGACCAAATAGCACTATTTCCATTTAATTTTACATATGATTTAATTGATGACAAATTTTCATCAAATGGTGTTGCTTTTACACTAATTTCTTTATTGTTCTTAAATCTTTTAGTTGTTTCCTTAACAACAGCAAAAGCCTTTGGTAAAATTGAATTTAAGTAATCATCTACTTTATCTAAATATTGGTCTTGAATTTTTTTGATTTGTTTGTAACTAGCATTATTCTCATCAATATTTTCAGATTTCTCAATAATTTTGTTGATATCTTCAATTTCTCTCAAGAATGGATCATTTAGTTGTTTAATTTCATCTTTGAATTCTTGAGTAATCGACCTTAGCTGATCATTACTAATTTTAGAGAGTTCTTCTTCAAACTTAATAACTGAATTAACTATTGGAGTTACCTCTTTGACATCCTTTTTTCCTTTGTCACCAAGAAAAACATTTAGTATTGAATCAATTATACTCATATATATATCTCAAATTTAAGCAAAAAAAAAGCCTCAATAGAGACTTGTAACGGTTTTTGTTGCATTAATAAAAAAGTTAATACTCCTCTTCATTCCATAGATAATCCTCTTCTGTTGGAAAATCAGGCCAAATTTCTTGAATTGACTCGTAGATTTCACCATCCTCATCCTCAATTGCTTGCAAATTTTCAACAACTTCAAGAGGAGCACCTGTTCTTATTGAATAATCAATTAATTCATCTTTATTCGCAGGCCATGGTGCATCGCTTAAATAAGAGGCTAATTCTAGAGTCCAATACATATTTTACTTTTTTTTTTGCAAAAATAAATGAATAATTGACTTAGGCAAGTTTTTAAAAAAAAAATAATAAACAATTATTAATTATTTGATTTTAACGATGGTAGCAAGAAAATGTAAACCAATGATAATGAAAAAAAATAATGATATTCTAAAAATGTAATCACCATAATTTACATAAAAAGTTTTTTCTTCAATCAAACCAACATTTGTATTTATAAATCCTTCTTCGCCGTATTCAATTGAATCTTCAATTTCTCCTCTATAATTTATAATTGCTGACACACCTGTATTTGCTGATCTGACAATATTCCTCCTGTTTTCAATAGCTCTTAATTTTGCATATGATAAGTGTTGTTTATGTCCCTCGCTAACATCCCACCAACCATCATTTGTTATAATTGCAAATAATTTCGAACCAGATCTTGTGTATTCAGTTACATATTCGCCATAAACAGATTCATAACATATTATAGGAGATAAATAAAAATTATTAAAAGATTTAAAGTTTTTTCTTTCATTATCATAACCTCTAGAATATGTTAATCCACCAAAATCCATTAAAAGGTTTCCTAGGATAGGTTCAATTAACTTTTTATAAGGCATTTTTTCGATACCAACAACAAGTTTTGATTTATTGTAAAATTGATTTTCATTTGATATAAAAACAGAACTATTATATAAGTTTAGCCATCTTCCATCATTTAAATTATTTGAATAATTTTTTATTTTAATTGAATCCTTAACAATTTCAAAAAGCTCAATTCCAGTCAAAATTTCAGAATTAAATTTATTTTTTAAAAACTCGAGTTGTTTAATAAATTCATTTCCACTGTATCCGTTAATTTGCGTTCCATCTGAAAAAAATGTTTCGGGAAGAATAATGGTTGAGTTTTTAATTGAATTTTCTTCTAATAAATCATGTACATAATGATAATTATCTTTATCAGTTCTGGTATATTTTTCAGAGTACGGGTCAATATTAGGTTGAATTATAAAAACATCAATCGGTTCCTCATCTAAATCAAGATTATATAGTATGATTTTAGAAATAGTAATTGGTATAATTATCACTAAAATTACTGATACAATTAGTAATCGAGGTTTTTCATTGTATATCGTAGATAAAAAAACTTTATAAATTAAAATATTAGTTAGCAGGACCCATAACGTCCCACCGAATGATCCTGTATACTCATACCATTGAATCCATTCAGTTTTCTCAGAAAAAACATTGCCAATATTGAGCCACGGCCATGAAAAATCCCACATTAAATGAAATTTTTCAAAACATAACCAAAAACTAACGAAAAATATCAAACTTAGTTTTGAGTTAATTTTTTTTGAAACAATAAAAAATAGGCTAAATACTATTGTCATTAGTAGTGAGTTTACTAAAACAGCAAATAATACACCACCTAAAGATGCATAGTATAACCAACTTGTTGCGATTATATTCCATATTAAAAATGTTAAGTAAAAACATAAAAATATTTTAATTGAAAATTTGTTATTGTATTTAGCAACATGCAAGAGAGGAATAAACGCTATAAAAATAAAAGCAGTTATTCCATATGTTGGCCATGCTAATCCTAACAATAATCCTGAAATAATACTTAAAAGAATAGATTTTAAAAAATTCAAATTATTAATAATTAACTTTGTAAAAGTATAAACTTAATCTATCAATTGAAACTAATCAAAATACTTCCAAATTTACTAACAATTCTTAACGGATTGTGTGGTTGTCTCGCTATTATTTTTATTTTCATGGATGTTGATTTTTTAAATCTGAGTGGATATAAATTAGCCTTGATTTTAGTTTTGTTAGGCTCCCTTTTTGATTTTTTTGATGGGTATTTAGCAAAAATATTAGATGCAAAAACAAAAATTGGTGTTCAATTAGATTCTTTTTCAGATCTTATAACATTTTCAGTAACACCCTCATTGCTTTTATTCCATTTTTTTCAATCTAAGTCTGAGGAAATTGAATTTTTTGCATTAATCTCTTTTTTAATTGTTCCATTTTCAATGATTAGATTAGCTAGGTTTAATACTTTGCCCTCAAAGACTTATTTTCTAGGTTTGCCTTCACCTGCAAATGGAATTTTCTTTATGGGAATTCCCTTTTTAACATTTGAAGTCCCTATTTACTTGTTTAGTATCATCATTTTTTTATCATGCATTTTGCTAATCTCTAACATAAAATTTGAGTCTTTTAAATCCATTGAAACAAATATTAAGAAAGTTTTTTTCTTGTTTTTCGTTTTAATAATGGTAGGTGTTATTACTTTTATATATGTTAACAACTACAGTTATTTAAATTTAGTGAGTATCTCAGTCGTAGTTTATGTTATTTCTTCTTTAGCTTTTAATCTTTACAAAGCATTCTAGCTTTTGTTGATCCTTTATTATAAACTGTATCCCTAATTTTGAAAGTTCGTGTGTAAGAGCATTTGATTCAACAAATGAACCAGAAAAGAGATGAACGTAATTACTCATACGTTCTTTTTTCTGAAAACAAAGTTTTTTCCCAAATATAGCTTTCTAACTATTTCATCTTTAGCCAATAGCTCAGGCTTTCCACTTTTTAATATTTTCCCTTCAAACATTAAATATGTTCTATCAGTAATTGCTAGAGTTTCTTGAACATTATGATCTGTTATTAGAACACCAATGTTTTTAGTTTTAAGATGAGCGATTATTTTCTGAATTTCTTCAACTGCTATTGGATCAACACCAGCAAAAGGCTCATCAAGTAATAAAAACTTAGGATCGGTAGCTAATGCTCTTGCAATTTCAGTCCTTCTTCTTTCACCACCAGAAAGTAAATCACCTCTGTTCTTTCTGACCTTATTCAAGCTAAATTCGTCAATAAGACTTTCTAGTTTTGATTTTTGTTCATCTTCAGTTAAATCTCCAAGCTCTAAAACTGCCTTTATATTATCTTCAACGCTAAGTTTCCTGAAAACCGAAGCTTCCTGTGCTAGATATCCAATTCCGTTAATAGCTCTTTTATACATTGGTTCTTTTGAAACTTCAATTTTATCAATCATTATTTTTCCTGAATCAGACTTTATTAGACCGACAATCATGTAAAAACATGTCGTTTTTCCTGCTCCATTAGGTCCCAATAAACCTACAATCTCGCCCTGACTTAATTCAAGATCAACACCATCAACAACTTTTCTTGATTGGTATGATTTTTCTATTTTGATTGCTTGAAGTTTCATTTATTATTCTTTGTTACGATTCTGGATATATATATACTTATTTGGTATAAAATAACAATTGGTATAGCAACAATTATTTGACTAGCTACATCAGGAGGAGTTATAACTGCTGCTAAAATCAAGACACCAACTAAAGCAAATTTTCTATACTTAATTAAAATTTCTGGATTAACCAATCCAACTTTCGTAAGAAAATAAATAATTATTGGCAGTTCAAAAATTAATCCTGAAGCCAATACTGAAGCACGAACTAATCCAATATAACTATTTAAATCAAAATCATTAAAAACTTCATTACTAACAGAATAATTTCCCAAAAAATTAATCGATAATGGACAGATTACGTAATAACCAAAAACAACCCCAATAAAAAATAAAAGACTAGAAACAAAAATAAATCCTCGAGCATATTTTTTTTCATTTTGATAAAGTCCAGGGCTTATGAAACTCCAAAATTGATATAAGACGTAAGGAAAAGCGATTACGAATCCAGCAGCTATTGAGGTCCATATGTGCGCTGAAAATTGACCTGAGACAGTTCTGCTTTGAACACGAAAAGGTAATTCAGTTATGCAAAAACTATCATCGAGACCAATGAAATTGGATATTGTGCATAAGATCTTATAGGTTGGAAAATTAATATCCTTTGGACCAAAAATTATTTTATCAAAAATGAAGTCCTTAAAAATAAATGCTCCGATTCCTACTATAAAAATTGCAATAAAAGACCTTAATATATGCCATCTAAGATCCTCAAGATGATCCAAAAATGACATTTCATTAGGGTCTAATCTCATTTTACTCATAACCCTGCATTTATTAAATCATGTATATGCAACATCCCAATGTAATTGTTGTCCTTAGTTACGATTAAATTTGTAATCTTATTCTTATTCATTATTTGTAAAGCATCAATAGCTAAAAGTGAATGCTTAACAGTTTTTGGATTTCTAGAAATTATATTTAGTGGGTCATTATTTTTTTCTAATATCCTTCTCACATCACCATCTGTGATAATTCCAACAACCTTGTTGTTTTCAATTACCGCAGTTGCACCCAGCATTTTATTTGAAATTTCATTTATTGCATCACTGAATTTAGATTGTAAATCAATAAATGGTGCATGTTGAGTATCTATTAAATCTTCAACAGTAGTTGTTAATTTTTTTCCTAATGAACCAGATGGGTGAAGTTTGGCAAATGATATTTTATCAAAGTTTTTTAAACTCATAAGGCAAATTGCAATAATGTCACCTACTAATAACTGTATTCCTGTACTAGTGGTTGGCGCCAAATTATTTGGACAAGCCTCAACATGTATAGGCGTATAGATGATATGTCTTGAATTTTTTGCTAGATATGAATCTTTATTAGCGGTGATGCTAACAATGTCGACACCATTCTTCTTAAGGCTATTAACTAGATCTACAGTATCAGAATTGCTTCCGCTTTTAGAAATATATATCAAGACATCATCTTTGGTAATAGCTCCTAAGTCGCCGTGTAAAGCATCAGAACCATGCATAAAAATTGATGGAGTTCCAGTTGAATTTAAAGTAGAGGATATTTTCATCCCAATTATTGCACTTTTTCCAATTCCAGAAACTACTATTCTTCCATTAATTTTTGATAAAAATTTAATAATATCATCAAAATTGTTGTCGAAAGTCTCTTTTAGTTTTTCAATTGCATCTAGCTGAATATCAACCACTTGATTAACAATTTGATTTATATTTTTATTGTTCAAAACTTATTTAGTTTAATTAAGAATGGATTTAAAATTAAGTTATATTTAATAATAACAACAAATATACCTTAATTCCTTTTAAGGAATGAATTTAAAAAATAATCTATTATCGCTTCTCCATAAACATTTTGGTTACTCAGAATTTCGTGAGAATCAATTTGACATTATAAACTCAATTATAGATAAAAAAAATACATTAGTAATAATGCCAACTGGTGGTGGTAAATCCTTATGTTATCAATTATCAGCTATTGCTTCACAGGGAACTGCAATCATCATTTCACCACTAATTGCTTTAATGAAAAATCAGGTTGATGTTTTGAGAGGTCTCTTTGAGGAAGACGGTGTTGCTAATGTCTTAAACTCAACACTTAACAATTCTGAAATTAATTTAGTGAAGGAGCAAATAGAAAAAGGTGTAACTAAGCTTCTTTACATGGCTCCTGAGTCTTTAACTAAACAAAAAAATATCGATTTTTTAAAAAAGCAAGATATATCGTTTGTTGCCGTTGACGAAGCACATTGCATATCCGAGTGGGGGCATGATTTTAGACCAGATTACAGAAAAATAAATGAATCTATTAAACAAATAGACTCAAATTTAAAGATGATAGCATTAACAGCAACTGCTACGCCGAAAGTGCAAGATGACATTATTAAAAATCTTTCAATGTCAAATGCTAGTGTATTCAAGTCATCATTTAATAGGCCTAATCTTTTTTATGAGGTTAAACATAAAACAGATAAAATTGAAAGAGATATTGTTTCTTTTATTAAAAAAAATGCAGGTAAATCAGGAATTATTTATTGTTTATCAAGAAAAAAGGTTGATGAATTTGCTCATCTTTTACAAATTAATGATATCAAAGCATTGCCTTATCATGCAGGCCTTGAACCAAAAATAAGATCAACTAATCAGGAACATTTCCTAATGCAAAGGTGTGATGTTATTGTAGCAACAATTGCATTTGGAATGGGTATTGACAAACCAGATATTAGATATGTAATTCATCACGATATTCCTAAGTCACTAGAATCTTATTACCAAGAGACTGGGAGGGCTGGTCGTGATGGTGGTGAAGGTCATTGTTTAGCTTTTTATTCTTATGATGATATTGAAAAGTTAGAGAAGTTTCTTTCATCAAAACCTGTTGCAGAAAAGGAAAAGGGCTTAGCTTTATTAGAGGACGTTGCATCTTATGCTGAAACATCCTCAAATAGGAGAAAGATTTTACTTAATTATTTCGGAGAATCGTTTGACGAATTAAATGGTGAAGGATGTAAAATGGATGATAATTCTGTTAATCCAAAAGAAAAAATTGAAGTTAAAGACCAAGCTATAATAATAATAAACGAAATATTAAATAATAAAGAATCAAAAAAAATAAATGAGCTCACAAAGGTTATTTCTAAAATTGGCTACAAATTTCCATTAATTGACGATAAGCAGAAAAATGAAAATAATAATCGATTTGAATTGATTTTTTGGAAATCTTTAATTAGAAATTTAATGGTTAGTGGTTTTTTATTAAAAAAAATTGAAGAATACGGTGTTCTTAAAGTCACTGACAAGGGAAGAGATTTTTTGAAAAATCCAAAATCATACATGATTTCAATTGATAAGGATTTTGATAATGAAGAAATACATCTAAATCACAAATCACAAAATGATGTAATTGATGAAAAATTATATAAAATTTTAATAGAAGAAAGATTAAAGTTGTCTAATAAGTTAAATATTCCTCCATTTGCAATTTTTCAAGAATCATCAATTAATGAAATGACTTTCAAATATCCAATGAACTTTGATGAACTATCGATGATTACGGGTGTTGGTGAAGGAAAGTCAAAAAAATTTGGAGAAAGTTTCATTTCGCTAATTTCAACTTATTGTAAGGACAATAATATTAATAGGGAACAGGACTTTTTAGTTAAATCCTCAGGATCTAAGTCAGGATTAAAGTTATTTGTAATTCAATCAATTGATAAAAAACTAACAATTAATGAAATAGCAGAATCAAAAAATTTAACATATTTAGAAATTTTAAATGAGATTGAAGCGATAGTTTATTCAGGAACAAAACTAGATTTGTCATACATAATTGATG
>LULK01000690.1_pt1 | contig 13062 bp, 13 predicted proteins | sample 728181 | NCBI WGS metagenome assembly LULK01 (sample SAMN03860291, study PRJNA289734) | marine metagenome | biome: seawater column; feature: ocean; material: water; isolation source: Red Sea water column Station 169 - depth 10m | place: Saudi Arabia: Red Sea | collected 2011-10-15 | depth 10 m | reverse complement strand
GCTGTGGGGTCTGCTGTGGACTCGCCGGTGGGCTGGTCGGCGGGGGCGCTCGAGGCCGCGGTGGGCACGGTCGTGCTCGGGCTCGGGTCCGCCGACGGACCGGCCGGGTCGGCACTGCAGGCGAGGAGGGGCGCGAGCAGCACCAGCCCGGCGGCGTACGTCGTCGCCGGCCGGACCCACCCGCGCGGGAGCCTCATGGGTCCACTGTGGCGGGTGGGGTCAAGCGGCGGGCGCAAGGTCTGACTGATGTCAGTCAGACCTTCGGGATGGCGGTCGAAGGTTCGACCGCGAAGGCGAAGGTTGGACTGATGTCAGTCAGACCTTGCACAGCGCGGTCAGAACTTCGCCAGCGAGCCGCCTACTCCTCGCCGTGGATCCGCCCCGAGGTGGTGGCCAGCCGCTCCCCGGAGCCACCCCAGCGGCCGGCGATGATCTCGGCGGCGATGGAGATGGCGGTCTCCTCCGGGGTGCGGGCGCCGAGGTCGAGGCCGATGGGCGAGGAGAGCCGGCCGATCTCGTCCTCGGTCAGCCCCACCTCGCGGAGCCGGTCGAGCCGGTCGTCGTGGGTGCGCCGCGAGCCCATCGCCCCCACGTAGGCGACGTCCAGGCGCAGCGCGACCTCGAGCAGCGGCACGTCGAACTTCGGGTCGTGGGTGAGCACGGCCAGGACGGTGCGCGGGTCGATGCGGCCGGCCTCGACCTCGGCGGCGAGGTAGCGGTGCGGCCAGTCCACGACCACCTCGTCGGCGTCGGGGAAGCGCGAGGCGGTCGCGAAGACGGGCCGGGCGTCGCAGACGGTGACGTGGTAGCCGAGGAACGACCCCACCCGCGCGACCGCCGCCGCGAAGTCGATGGCTCCGAACACCAGCATCCGCGGTTTCGGCGCGAACCCCCACACGAACACCCGCATCCCCTCGCCGCGCCGCTCACCGTCGGGGCCGTAGGTCAGCGTCGCGTTGGAGCCACTCGCCAGCAGGCCGAGGGCGTCGTCGTGCACGGCGTCGTCCATCCTCGCCGAGCCGAGCGAGCCCGAGAGCGCCTCCCCGGGTCGTACGACGACGCGCCGGCCCCGCACCCCGGCGTCGGGGTGCTCGATCACCGTGGCCAGCGCGACGGGTCGCCCCGCCTCGATGTCGGCGGCCACCTCGCCGAGCTCGGGGAAGGTCTCGCGCGAGACCTTCTCGACGTAGACGTCCAGGATGCCGCCGCAGGTCAGCCCGACCGCGAACGCGTCGTCGTCGGAGACGCCGTAGCGCTCGAGCACCGGCTCGCCCGTGCCGGCCACCTCGGTCGCCTGCTCGTAGACCGCGCCCTCGACGCACCCGCCCGACACCGAGCCCACCGCGGTCGCGTCGGGGCCGACCAGCATCGAGGCACCGGCCGGTCGCGGGGCGGAGCGGAAGGTCGCCACGACGGTGGCGACGCCGACGGTCTCGCCGGCCTCCCACCACGCCATCAGCTCGGGCAGCACGTCACGCACGGGAGAGCACCTCGCACAGCTCGGAGTAGGTCGCCAGCGAGTGCCCGGCGAGGAAGTCGTCGACGTGGGGCAGCACCGCCACCACACCGCCCTGCACCGGCTCGTAGCCGGCCTTGCCGCGGTGCGGGTTGACCCACACGACCCGGTGCGCGATCCGCTGCAGCCGTCGCACCTGCTCGGCCAGCAGCGTCGGGTCACCGCGCTCCCAGCCGTCGCTGAGCACCACCACGACCGCACCGCGGGCCAGCCCGCGTCGCCCCCAGCGGTCGAGGAAGACCTGCAGCGACTCCCCCAGCCGCGTGCCGCCGGACCAGTCGGGCACCGTGTCGCCGGCCGCGACCAGCGCGCGCTCGGGGTCGCGGACCGACAGCGCCCGGGTGAGGTGGGTGAGCCGGGTGCCGACGGTGAACGTCTCCACCCGCGCGTCGGGCACGTGGGTCAGCCGGTGCGCCACGCGCAGCAGGGCGTCGGCGTACCCGCTCATCGAGCCGGACACGTCGACCAGCAGCACCACCCGACGCGGGCGGGTGCTGCGGCGACGGTAGGCGATGGGGGCGGGCTCCCCCAGCCGCCGCAGCGAGGCGCGGACCGTGGCGCGGGCGTCGACCTCGCCGCGGTGCCAGCGGTCGTGCCGGGCCGTACGCCGTCGCGGCGGGCGGAAGCGCAACCGGGCGAGCTGGGCGGCGAGCCGCTGCTTCTCCCCGGCGCTCAGCGTGGCGACGTCGCGGTGCCGCAGCACCTCGGCGTCGCTGGCCCGCGCTCGCACGGGGTCGGAGTCGTCGCTCTCACCAGCGCCGTCGGCGTCGGTCTCGGGCAAGGAGGTGAGCGTCGGCGCGCCCGGCGTGGCCGGCCGCGGGCGCGGCAGCCCGGCCCGGTGGTCGAAGTAGGCCTCGAAGACGCCGTCGAAGCGGTGCAGGTCGTCCGGCCCGCCGCACAGCGTCGAGCGGCCGGCGGTCCGCACCGCCGCGGCATCGGCCAGGCCGACGTGCGCGCAGGCCTCGAGGAAGGCCGCCGACCGGTCGTGCGTCACCGCCACCCCGGCGGCGCGCAGGGCGGTCGTGAACCCGAGCAGCACCTCGTCGGGCGCTCGTCGCTGGTCGAGCCCGTCGAGACCCGTCATGACGTCAGCAGCCGGTCCAGCGCGTGCTTCACGCGGTCGGCGTCCTCGCGGTACTTCACCAGCGCCCCCAGCGTCCGCGCGGCGGTCTCGAGGTCGAGCTCGGCGCACCCGAGGTGGTGCAGGGCCTGCGCCCAGTCCAGCGTCTCGGCCACGCCGACGATCTCCACCTCCCGCTCCAGCCCGGGGTGGTCGACCCAGTGGTAGAGGCAGCGCCGCTTCAGCGCGTCGTGCAGCTCACGGGTGCGGTTGGAGGTCAGCACCACCAGCGGCGGCTCGGCGGCACGGACGGTGCCGAGCTCGGGGATCGAGACCTGGTACGTCGACAGCACCTCGAGCAGGAACGCCTCGAACTCGTCGTCGGCCCGGTCGACCTCGTCGACGAGCAGCACCGCGGGCGCCTGCTGCAGGGCGGCGAGCACGGGACGCGCGAGCAGGAACCTCTCGTCGTACAGGCTCTTCTCGGCCTCCTCGACACCCTGACCCCCGAGACCGCCGGCGGCCTCGAGCGCGCGCAGGTGCAGCACCTGCCGCGGGAAGTCCCAGTCGTAGAGCGCCTGCGAGGCGTCGATCCCCTCGTAGCACTGCAGCCGCAGCAGCGGCACCCCGGCGACCTGCGCGAGCGCCTCGGCCAGCGCGGTCTTGCCGGTGCCGGGCTCGCCCTCGAGCAGCAGCGGACGCTGCATCCTCCCGGCCAGGAAGACCACGGTCGCCAGCGACTCGTCGCACAGGTAGCCGGTCGCGGCGAGCTGCTCGGCGACCTGCGCGCTGGACTCGACCTGCATGGCGACAGGCTAGACAGCCGGGTGTTGGTCGGCGGTTGGAGCATGCCCACACTGGAGGACGTGCCCTCCGTGCCCGAGCCCAAGACCTGCGCCTCCTGCGGCCGCACCATCGAGTGGCGCAGGAAGTGGGCGCGCTCGTGGGACGACGTGAAGTACTGCTCCGACGCCTGCCGCCGCCACAAGGTCACCGACACCGACCGGGCGCTGGAGACGAGCATCCGCTCGCTGCTCGACTCCCGGAAGGGCGGCGCCACCATCTGCCCCAGCGAAGCGGCCCGCGAGGTCGGCGGCGAGGACTGGCGCGACCTGATGGAGCCGGCCCGCCGCGCCGGGCGACGGCTCGTCGCGGCCGGCGAGGTCGAGGTCACCCAGGGCGGGAAGGTCGTGGACCCCTCCACCGCCAAGGGGCCGATCCGGGTCCGTCGAGTCCCCTGACCTACCGGCTGTCGACGTCGCGGCCGCTCGCCAGGTCGCCGCACTCGACGAGCACCACGTCGGCGGTCGCGAGGTAGTCGCGCGCCCCCCGGTCCCCCGTGGCCGCGGCGGCCACCCCGGCCCAGTGGTCGCGCCCGAGCAGCACCGGGTGCCCCGGCACGCCGTCGTACGCCGCCCGCGCCAGCGCACCCGCGGCCGCACCGGCACCGCCGACCACCCGGGCCACCACGCCCGGCACCAGGTCGGGCAGGTCGACGAGGCTGACCACCACCGACGGCACGTCCTCCCCGAGCCCGGCCAGGGCGGCGAGCCCGGCCCGCAGCGAGGCCCCCATCCCCTCGGCCCAGTCCTCGGCCACCACGACCTGGACGGACCCGTCCAGCAGCTCGGCCGCCTCCGGCGCCGCGCCGAGCACCACGACCACCGGGTCGCAACCGCCCTGGCGCAGCACCTCGACGCCCCGCTGCAGCCAGGCGCCCCGGTCGTCGTGCACCAGCGCCTTGGGCATCCCCATCCGCGAGCCGGCCCCCGCGGCGAGCAGCAGCCCGGCGGGCGTGGGGGCGGGCGGATCGACGGGGGTCACGGGTCGATGGTGCCAGGCACGCGCGACCCGTCGGCCGCACGAGGCCAAGAGATGTCCTAGGGTCGCTCCCGACCGAGGGGAGAGACGTGGATCACATGCGAGGAGTCGCCGTCGTCACCGGCGCCGCCGGCGCGATCGGCACCGCACTGACCGCCACGCTGACCGACGCCGGCTACGACGTGGTCGGGCTCGACCTGCCGGAGGCCTGCCCGCCCGAGCGACTGGCGAGCGGAGCGATGGTCGGCTGCGACATCACCGACGACGCCGAGGTCCGGGCGGTCTTCGAGCGCATCGTCGCCGACCACGGGCGGATCGACCTGCTGGTCAACAACGCCGGCATCTCGGCGATCGGAGCGTTCGACGACCACGACGTCGAGACCCACCGGCAGGTGCTCGCGGTCAACCACCTCGGCTCGGTCTCCTGTACCCAGGCCGCGCTGCCGGCCCTGCGCCAGAGCCGCGGCCACGTCGTGGTGGTCAGCTCGGTCGCGGGCTTCGCCCCGGTCGTCGGCCGGCCGGCGTACGTCGCCGCCAAGCACGCCGTCACGGGGATGTTCGAGTCGCTGCGTCCCGAGCTGGCGCGCGACGGCGTCGGCGTGACGCTGGTGCACCCGACCTTCCTCACCACCCACCTCGGCACGGCCGAGGGCGGTACCGAGCGCACCACCACCGGCTCGGCCGTCACCGCCGACGACGTCGCCCGGACCGTGCTCGAGGGCGTCCGGAAGCGCCGGCCGCGGATGCTGGTCGGCCGCACCGCCCACGTCGCCTGGCACGTGCGCCGTCTCGCGCCCGGGCTCTACGAGCGTCTGATGACCCGCCGGATGACCGCCACCGAAGGAGCCGACCGTGGCTGACCAGTCCCGCGACGAGGACCTCACCTGCGCCGTGATCGGCGCCGGCCCCACCGGGCTGGCCGCCCTGCGCACCCTCCAGCGCTACGGCGTGCCGGCGGTCGGCTACGAGCTGGCCGACGACGTCGGCGGGCTGTGGCACATCGACGGGCCGCGCAGCACGATGTACGAGTCGGCCCACCTGATCTCCTCCAAGACCACCACGGCGTACGCCGAGTTCCCGATGCGCGAGGAGGTGGCCGACTACCCCAGCCACCGCGAGCTGCACGGCTACTTCCGCGACTTCGCCGACACCTTCGGCCTGCGCGAGCAGATCCGCTTCGGCACCGAGGTCACCGCGGTGGAGCCTGACCCGGATCCAGCGAGCGAGCAGTGGCTGGTGACCAGCACCGGCCCCGACGGCACCCGCACCGAGCGGCACTCGGCGGTGCTGCTGTGCAACGGCACGCTGAGCGAGCCGTCGGTGCCGACCTTCGAGGGCTCCTTCGACGGCGAGGTCATGCACACCAGCCGCTACCGCGACGCCGACGTGTTCGCCGGCAAGCGGGTGCTGATCATCGGTGCCGGCAACTCCGGCTGCGACATCGCCGTCGACGCCGCCCACCGCGCGGCCTCGGTCGACCTGAGCGTGCGCCGCGGCTACTACTTCGTGCCGAAGTACCTCTTCGGCAAGCCCGCCGACACCCTCAACCAGGGCAAGCCGCTACCGGCGCGGATCAAGCAGGCGGTGGACTCGCGCGTCCTCAAGGCGTTCACCGGCGACCCGGTGCGCTTCGGGTTCCCGAAGCCGGACTACAGGATCTACGAGTCGCACCCGATCGTGAACACGCTGGTGCTCCACCACATCGGCCACGGCGACGTGACCGTGCGGCCCGACATCGACCGGCTCGACGGCGACGGCGTGCGGTTCGTCGACGGCCAGCGCCACGAGTACGACCTGGTCGTGCTGGCCACCGGCTACCGCCTGCACTACCCCTTCGTCGACCGCGAGCTGCTGGCCTGGGACGGCTGGTCGCCGCAGCTGTACCTCAACATCTTCCCGCCGCGACGCACCCCCGCGCAGAGCACGCTGTTCGTGCTCGGCATGCTCGAGGCCAGCGGCATCGGCTGGCAGGGCAGGTACGCCCAGGCCGAGCTGGTGGCGGCGTACCTCCGCGCGCGACGCGACGACCCGGCGGCCGCCGCCGAGATGGACCGCCGCATCGCCGGCCCGAAGCCCGACCTCACCGGCGGCTACCGCTACCTCGCGCTGGAGCGGATGTCCTACTACGTCAACAAGGACGCCTACAAGGCGTCGCTGGCCGAGCACCTCGCGCTGCTCGACCCGCTCCCCGCCCCCGAGTCGTCGGCTCCCCGCAGCCACGAGGAGGTCCGATGATCCCGCTGCCCTTGTTGGTGGGAGCGGACGCCGACGTCGACAGCATCCGGATCGCCTTCGAGGAGGGGTCGCTGACGACGCTGAAGATCGTCATCGGCGCGATCCTCCTCGGCGTCGCGCTCGAGACCCGCCCCTCGGACTTCCTGGCCGCGGCCAAGCGGCCCGGGTCGATCGCGATCGGGGTCGTCGCGCAGTTCCTGGTGCTACCGGCCCTGACCTTCGCGCTGACCCTGCTGCTCGACGTGCGCGGCTCGGTGGCGCTCGGCATGATCCTGGTGGCCTGCTGCCCGCCGGGCAACGTCTCCAACATCCTCACCCACCGCGCCCGCGGCGACGTGGCGCTCTCGGTGTCGATGACCGCGGTCGGCAACGTGCTGGCGATCGTGGCGATGCCGCTCAACGTCGCCTTCTGGGGCTCGCTGCACCCCACCGGCAAGGAGCTGCTCCAGGACATCACGCTGGACGCGGTCGACATGCTGGTGGAGATCGGCACCGTCATCGGCATCCCGTTCGTCGTCGGCATCGCGATCGCCACGAAGTGGCCGCGCTTCGCCGAGCGCGCCGGGAAGATCGTCGGCCCTGTCGCGTTCCTCGCCCTCGGCGCGGTGATCGTGGTCGGGGTCGCCGGCAACTGGTCGATCTTCGTGAACTACATCGGCATCGTGCTGGTGGCGGTCTTCCTCCACGACGCCCTCGCCCTGCTGCTCGGCTACGGCATCGCCCGCGGCACGGGCCTTCCCGAGCGCAGCCGCAAGGCGATGACCTTCGAGGTCGGCATCCGCAACTCCGGCCTCGGCCTGGTGCTGGTCTTCGCCTTCTTCGACGGCCTCGGCGGCATGGCACTGGTCGCCGCCTGGTGGGGCATCTGGGACATCATCGCCGGCCTCGCCGTCGCCCAATGGTGGGGCATGCGTGCCGGGCGGCGTACGCCGGAGCCGGTCACGTGAGCGCCCCCGACCCCCGCACGGTGCTGGTCACCGGCGGCAGCGGCTTCCTGGGCTCCTCGGTCGTCCACGGGCTCGCCGCGGCCGGGCACCGCGTCGTCAGCGGCGACCTGCGACTGCCCGAGCAGCCCGTCGCCGGGGTCGAGCACGTCGTCCTCGACGTCACCGACGCCGCCCTCGTGGACCAAGTGGTCGGCGAGCACGGCACCGAGGTGGTGGTCCACCTCGCCTCGGTCGTCACGCCGGGCAAGGACTCCTCCCGCGCCAAGGAGCACGCCGTCGACGTGGACGGCACCCGGCACGTGCTCGAAGCGTGCCTGGCCCACGGCGTGCGGCGCGTGGTGGTGTCGTCGTCGGGTGCGGCCTACGGGTACCACCCCGACAACGGGGCCGCCCACGACGGCTGGCTGCACGAGGACGACCCGGTGCGGGGCAACGAGGCCTTCGCCTACAGCCACCACAAGCGGCTGGTCGAGGAGATGCTCGCCGACCTGCGGGAGACCCACCCGGAGCTGGAGCAGGTCGTCCTGCGGATCGGCACGATCCTCGGGGAGCGCGTCGACAACCAGATCACCGCGCTGTTCGAGCGGCCGCGGATGCTGCAGATCCGCGGCTCGGACTCGCCGTTCGTCTTCATCTGGGACACCGACGTCGTCGCGATCATCGAGCGCGCGGTGACCAGCGAGGCGACCGGCATCTTCAACGTCGCTGGCACCGGCGCGATGAGCATCCCCGAGATCGCCGAGGCGCTCGGCAAGCCGGTGGTCGCGCTGCCCGAGGGTCTCCTCCGGGCGGCACTGGCGGTCGGGAAGCGGCTCGGCCTGACGGCGTACGGGCCCGAGCAGACGATCTTCCTCAAGCACCGCCCGGTGCTGGCCAACGACCGGCTGGTCGAGGTCCTCGGCTACCGGCCGTCGAAGACCTCGCGCGAGGCGTTCGACGCCTGGCGCACCAGCCGCGGCCTCTGACCGCTCCGGGGGTCGTGCCCCCGAGCGGGCGCCATGGCGCCCGCTCAGGGGCACGACCCCACAGAAATGCGGGAAGGCCCCGGTCGCTCTCGCGACCGGGGCCCTCTCGGTGGTGCTGTGGAGCGGTGGGACTCAGAAGTCCATGCCGCCCATGCCGCCGTCGCCACCGGGCATCGGGGCAGCCTTCTCGGGCTTGTCCGCGACGACCGCCTCGGTGGTGAGGAAGAGCGCCGCGATGGAGGCGGCGTTCTGCAGCGCGCTGCGGGTCACCTTGGCGGGGTCGATGATGCCGGAGGCCAGCATGTCGACGTACTCGCCAGTGGCGGCGTTGAGGCCGTGGCCGGGGGTCAGGTTGCGCACCTTCTCCGCCACGACACCGCCCTCGAGGCCGGCGTTGACCGCGATCTGCTTCAGCGGGGCCTCGGTGGCCAGCTGGACGATCTTGGCGCCGGTGGCCTCGTCGCCGTCGAGCTCGAGCTTCTCGAACGCGCCCGCGGCGGCCTGGATGAGGGCCACGCCACCGCCGGCGACGATGCCCTCCTCGACAGCAGCCTTGGCGTTGCGGACGGCGTCCTCGATGCGGTGCTTGCGCTCCTTGAGCTCGACCTCGGTGGCCGCGCCGACCTTGATGACCGCCACGCCGCCGGCCAGCTTGGCCAACCGCTCCTGCAGCTTCTCGCGGTCGTAGTCGGAGTCGGACTTCTCGATCTCGGCGCGGATCTGGTTGACCCGGCCCTCGATCTGCGAGGCGTCGCCGGCACCCTCGACGATGGTGGTCTCGTCCTTGGTGATGACGACCTTGCGGGCCTGGCCGAGCAGCTCGATGCCGGTGCTCTCGAGCTTGAGGCCGACCTCCTCGGAGATGACCTGGCCACCGGTGAGGATCGCGATGTCCTGCAGCATGGCCTTGCGGCGGTCACCGAAGCCCGGGGCCTTGACGGCGACGGACTTGAAGGTGCCGCGGATCTTGTTGACGACCAGGGTCGACAGCGCCTCGCCGTCGGTGTCCTCGGCGATGATCAGCAGCGGCTTGCCCGACTGCATGACCTTCTCCAGGATCGGCAGCAGGTCCTTGACGTTGGAGACCTTCTGGTTGGCGATGAGGATGTAGGGGTCCTCGAGGACGGCCTCCATGCGCTCCATGTCGGTCGCGAAGTACGCCGAGATGTAGCCCTTGTCGAACCGCATGCCCTCGGTGAGCTCGAGGTCGATGCCGAAGGTGTTCGACTCCTCGACCGTGATCACGCCCTCCTTGCCGACCTTGTCCATCGCCTCGGCGATGGCGTCGCCGACGGTGGTGTCGCCACCGGCGGAGATGGTCGCGGTGGCCGCGATCTGCTCACGGGTCTCGATGTCGGTCGCCATGCCGAGGAGCTTCTCGGAGACGGCGGACACGGCGGCCTCGATGCCGCGCTTGAGGCCCATCGGGTTGGCGCCGGCGGCCACGTTGCGCAGGCCCTCACGGACCATGGCCTGGGCCAGCACGGTGGCGGTGGTGGTGCCGTCACCGGCGACGTCGTCGGTCTTCTTGGCGACCTCCTTGACGAGCTCGGCACCGATCTTCTCGTAGGGGTCCTCGAGCTCGATCTCCTTGGCGATGCTCACACCGTCGTTGGTGATCGTGGGGGCGCCCCACTTCTTCTCCAGCACGACGTTGCGGCCCTTGGGACCGAGGGTCACCTTGACGGCGTCAGCGAGGGTGTTCATGCCCCGCTCGAGGCCGCGACGGGCCTCCTCGTCGAATGCAATCAGCTTCGGCATAACTCCTGCGATCTCCTCGCACGAAAAAGAGTTGTGGACGGCCCGGCTCGTCGCCCGCGACGGACGGCCGCTCCACCTGCGGACCCTTCCCGGAGGTGGGGTGCGACCTCGACTCCCCGGACCGGGGTGTCTTGGCACTCTCACATGGAGAGTGCCACCGTCATGTTTAGCACTCGCACAGGGCGAGTGCAAACGTCAGGGTCGGTCCGGCAGGCCACCGGTCCGACCGGCCAGCACACGCACCACGACGTCGGCGAACAGCGCCGCGTTGCCGGGGTGCACGTCGAGGTAGAGACCGGGCTCGATCAGCTCCAGCTCGCTGACCGCCAGGCGACCGTCGGCCAGCCGCATCATGTCCACCCGGGCGTAGGGCAGCTCCCGCCCCAGCAGTCGTACGCCGGCGGCGACCGCGGCCGCCGCGAGCTCGGCGCACTCCGGCTCGACGGGCACCGGGCGCGAGACGCCCCCGAAGTGCTCGTGCACGCGGACCTCACCGCCGGCCGGCTGCTTGTCGACCTGGCTGATGACCTCGCCGCCGAGCACGAAGACCGACCGCTCCCCCTCGGTGCGCACCGACTCCACGACCGGCTGGGCCACCCACGGTCCGGCCGTCAGCCCCTCCAGCCGAGGGTCGCGGACCGAGTCGGCCAGCACCACGCCGAGCCCGCCGGCGCCGGTGCGTGGCTTGACCAGCACGGCGCCGAAGTCGTCGATCGCGGCCTGCAGGGCCGGCACCAGGCCGTGGTCCTCCAGCAGGCGGGTGGGCACGACCGGGACCTCGGCGCCCAGCTCGAGCAGGTAGGACTTGTCGGCGTTCCACGCGAAGACGTCGGCGCCGTTGAGCACCGGGGCGACCGCCTCGGTGCCACGCACCCAGGCGAGGAACTCCGGCAGTCGCCGGTGGTAGTCCCAGGTCGAGCGCACGGCCACCAGGTCGGCGGCCGACCAGTCCACGGCCGGGTCGTCCCAGGTGACCCAGCGGGCCGTCACGTCACGTTCGGCGAAGGCGGAGACGAGGTGCTCACCGCCGTACTCGCCCTCGGGGAGCAGGGTGAAGGTGGCGAGGAGGACGGTCGGCATGCGGCCCAGGCTAGGAGGGTTCACTGAGCGTCTCGGGCGGCAGGTGCCCGAAGGGCAGCTCGGCCCGTTCACCCAGCGCCGCCAGCACCGAGGGCAGCATCGCCTTCGCGGTGCGCTTGTAGCCCAGGGCGCTGGGGTGGAACCGGTCGAGGCTGAACATCTCGTCGGGGTTGGTGATGAAGAACGGCCCCACCACCTCGGCCAGCGACACCGCGTGCGCACCCGAGCGGACCGCGGCGGCGGCCTGGGCGGCGGCCAGCTGGCGCGAGGCCCGCGAGCCGAGGGCGCGCAGCGGCTGGGGCACCGGGCGGAGCGCCCCCAGGTCGGGGCAGGTGCCGACGACGACGGCGGTGCCCCGCTCGCGCAGCCGCGCGATGGCCTCCTCGAGGTGCTTGACCGAGTCGGCCACCGGCACCCGGTGGGTGACGTCGTTGCCGCCGACCACGATGACCGCGACGTCGGCGGCGTAGTCGCCGGGCAGCGCGTCGATCTGCCCGGCCAGCATCGAGGACTCCGAGCCGACCACGGCCCCCGTGCGCAGCCGCACCGAGCGGTGCAGCGTCGTGGCGAGCGCCTTGCTCAGCCGCCCGCCGAGGGTCTCCTTGCGGATGTCCGCACCGAGCCCGGCGGCGATCGAGTCGCCGAGGAGCAGCAGGTCGACCGGGTTCCCGTACGACGGCTTCCACACCCGGTCCGCGTCCGGGGCCTGCTCGCCCAGCGGCTTGCCGATGATGCGCCGGGCGGTCTCGGCCTGGCGGTGGAGCAGCTCGCGGGCGGCGTACCCGAGTCCTCCGCCGGCGGCGCCCACCACACCGGCGACCGCGGCCACCGCGAGCAGTCGCCCTCGCGCAGATCTGTCCACGGTGCATGGCTACCGGCGGCGCCTGAACAGCAGGCGAGGAGAAGGTTCACCCCACGTGTCGATCGAGCCCCGCCACGCCCGTCATCTCGGTGGCCGCCGAGCACGCCGTCGCCCCCACCCCGGCCGACACGGCGTGGTCGCGGATCGTCGGCCACTACGACGCCCTGCTCGGGCTCGGCGACTCCCCCGTGGTGCGGCTGCACCGCGCGGTCGCGGTGGCCGAGGCCGACGGCCCGGAAGCGGGTCTCGAGGAGCTGATCGGCCTGGTGCTGCCCGGCCACCGGCTCCCCAGCGTGCGCGCGACGCTGCTCGCGCGACTGGGCCGGGTCGAGGAGGCCCGCGACGCCTTCGAGGAGGCGCTCGCGCTGTGCGGGAACGCCGCCGAGGCCGAGCACCTCGCCGGCCGGCTCGCGGACCTCTGATCCCCGCCGGCTGATCCCCGACGACGGATCCCCGACGACGGATCCCCAACGAGGGGTCGGGACGGAGGTCCCCACGATCTGAGTACGTCGACTCACGCGCACCCCCGGGCGCGAGGTCGACGCTGGAGGTATGACGACCACCACGCCTGCCCGGCTGTCCTGGCTCACCGGCGAGGTCCGCTCCTGGCAGGCCGCGGGCCTGATCGGGGAGGACCAGGCCGACGCGATCCTCGCGGGGTACGCCCCCGGGCACCGCCTCTCCCTCGTCCGCCTCCTGCTCGCGGTCGGCGCCTGCTTCGTGGGCGTCGGCGTGCTCTGGCTGGTGGCCGCGAACCTCGAGTCCCTCTCGCCCACGGCACGGGTCGTCCTGGTGGCGACCGTCTGGCTGACGGC
>LULK01001615.1_pt1 | contig 13083 bp, 12 predicted proteins | sample 728181 | NCBI WGS metagenome assembly LULK01 (sample SAMN03860291, study PRJNA289734) | marine metagenome | biome: seawater column; feature: ocean; material: water; isolation source: Red Sea water column Station 169 - depth 10m | place: Saudi Arabia: Red Sea | collected 2011-10-15 | depth 10 m | reverse complement strand
GGCGCAAAGCTTGTAGAGTTTGCTGGATATCAAATGCCCATCCAATATAAAGATGGAATTATACAAGAGCATAAATACACACGTTCACACTCTGGTATTTTTGATGTTTCTCATATGGGTCAATTATTTATATCGGGTGGTGATGATCTTACAAATGATCTTGAGAAGATTTTTCCTGCAGATTTGAAAAAATTGAAAACTAACCAAAGTAAGTATTCATTTTTAATGAATAACAAAGGAGGAATTCAGGACGATCTGATAATTACCAAAACATCTGATGGATTTTTAATTATCTTGAATGCTGCATGCAAGTATAATGATTATGAAGTAATAAAATCTAAACTTGATAATCAATATAAATTAAATCTTGACGAGTCATTGTCATTAATTGCATTACAGGGCCCCGAAGCAAAAAATGTTTTAAATAAAGTTATACCTGGTTGTAATAGTCTAAAATTTATGAACGGAAACAATTATGTCTATAACAATAAAAAAGTATACATAACTAGATCAGGATATACTGGTGAGGATGGATTTGAAATTTCTATAAAACATAGTGATGCTGAAACTTTTGTAGAAAGTTTGATAGAAAATGGATCTAAATTGATTGGTTTAGGAGCAAGAGATACATTAAGAATGGAAGCTGGACTCTGCTTGTATGGAAATGATTTAGACAACGATACAAGTCCTATCGAAGCTAATCTAAAATGGGCAATACCTAAGAGCAGAATTGAGACTGAATTTGTTGGATCAGAAGTTTTAAAAAACCAATTTCAAAGCGGAGTAAAAAAATTGAGAGTTGGCATAAAACCAGACAGCAAAGTAATTGCTAGAGGAAATACCAAAATTTACAATGATAAAAATCAAGAAATTGGGAAAGTAACAAGTGGCACATTTGGACCAAGCGTTGAACATCCAATAGCAATGGGATATGTCGATAATAGTTATTCAACTGTAAATACAAAAATATTTCTTGAAGTTAGAGGAAAAAAAATTCCCGCAAATATTTGTAACTTACCGTTTTATAAAAAAAATTACGTAAAAGGGGAAATCATCAGCATAATGTTACCAAATTCAGAAAAAGATTTTATAAAAAGACACATTGGACCTTCTAAAGAAGACCAATCAAAAATGTTAAAAGAATTAAATTATCAATCAATAGATGATTTAATGAATAACACTGTTCCAGAAAAAATAATGTTTAAAGGTGAGCTTAATATCGGAGAATCTAATTCGGAATATGAGGCGTTAAGAAAATTAAGAGCAATTTCAAAAAAAAATCATGTTTACTCAAATTTTATTGGAATGGGTTATTATGGAACTTATACGCCATATGTAATTTTAAGAAATATTTTAGAAAATCCAGGTTGGTATACATCATATACACCTTATCAGCCTGAAGTAGCTCAAGGAAGACTTGAGATGTTATTAAACTTTCAACAAATGATTGTTGATTTTACTGGAATGGATATCGCTAATGCTTCTTTATTGGATGAAGGTACAGCAGCAGCAGAAGCCATGGGTCTTAGTCATAGATTAAATAAAAAAGATAGTAATTTAGTTTTTGTGTCTGAGGATTGCCATCCTCAAACAATAAATGTAATTCAAACTAGAGCCGAACCAATGGGTTTAAAAGTTTTAGTTGGAAAAGAAGATGAAGTTTTAGATCAATTAAAAGAGGATTTAGTTTGTGGAATTTTACAATATCCTGGAACTTTAGGAGATATTAAAGATCCTAGTGAAGCAATTAGCAAAATTCATAAAAAAAACGGTAAGGCTGTATTAGCTTGTGATTTATTAGCATGGTGCTGATATAGCTGTTGGGAGCTCTCAGCGATTTGGAATACCAATGGGGTATGGAGGTCCACATGCAGCATTTTTTGCAACTAAAGACGAGTATAAAAGATCGATGCCTGGTAGAATTGTTGGTGTGTCGGTTGATAGACATGGTAACAAGGCATATAGATTATCTTTACAGACTAGAGAGCAACACATCAGAAGAGATAAGGCGACAAGCAATATTTGTACTGCACAAGCTTTATTAGCAATTGTTTCAGCAGCATATGCTATTTATCATGGCCCAGATGGAATTAAAAATATTTCTGAAAGAGTTTCTCAATTAGCAAAAAGTTTTGCTGATAAAATAAAACAGTCAGGTTATGAAATTTATTCTGATTATTTTTTTGATACTGTTACAATTATTACCAAAGAAAAGACTGATCAAATTTATAAAAATGCTCTAAATCAGAAAGTTAATATACGAAAAGTAAATTCTGAAATGCTTGCTGTCTCTTTCGATGAAAGAAAAAACGTTTATAGAGTAAATCAATTATTAAAAATTTTTAATGCTGCAGAATCAATAAAAAAAGAGGATCCTTCAGTTAAATTACCTAATTTACCAAAAAATTTATTAAGAACTTCAAAATATTTAGAGCATCCAATTTTTAACTTATATCATTCAGAAACTGAAATGCTTAGATATCTTAAAAAGCTAGAGGATAAGGATATAGCATTAAATAGAACTATGATAGCACTTGGTTCGTGCACAATGAAGTTAAATGCTGCCGCTGAAATGATCCCGATTTCTTGGAAAGAATTTGCAGAACCTCATCCTTTTGTTCCAGTTGAACAAATGGAAGGTTTTAGAGATTTGTTTACTGATTTAAAAAATTGGTTAAGATCTATAACAGGTTTTTCCGGTGTTTCTCTACAACCTAATGCAGGCGCTCAAGGAGAATATGCAGGTCTAATGGTTATAAGAAAGTACCACTTAGATAGAGATGATGCTCATCGTAATATATGTTTAATCCCAAGTTCGGCACATGGTACAAATCCAGCAAGCGCACAAATGGTTGGAATGAAAGTCGTTGTTGTTAATTGTGATAAAGAGGGAAATGTAGATTTCGATGATTTAAAGAAAAAAGTAGAGCAACATTCAGAAAATCTTGCAGCTTTAATGGTAACTTACCCATCTACCCATGGAGTATTTGAGGAAAAAATAACTGATATTTGTGAGTTAGTTCATAAACATGGTGGACAGGTCTATATGGATGGAGCAAATTTAAATGCCCTTGTTGGAGTTGCAAAGCCTGGAAATTTTGGTCCAGATGTTTGTCATATTAATCTGCATAAAACATTTTGTATTCCTCACGGTGGTGGTGGACCTGGAATGGGACCTATAGCTTGTAAAAAACATTTACAAGTTTATCTGCCTAATCATCCAGTAATAAAAGATTGCGGACCAACAAGTGGAATTGGAGCAGTATCAGCAGCTCCTTGGGGTAGTTCAAGTATTCTATCAATCTCTTGGATGTATATTAAAATGATGGGATCAGAAGGATTAAAGCTTGCTACTCAAGTTGCAATTTTAAACGCAAATTATATTGCTCATAGACTTAAAGATCACTTTCCTATTTTGTACAAAGGTGCAAATGGCAATTATCAGAAATAGACAGATTTTGTGACACTTTAATTAAGATTAAACAAGAAATTGAAAAAATTAAATCAGGTGAATTTGATAAAATTGATAATCCAATTAAAAACGCTCCTCACACTGATACTGAATTATCATCAGATGTATGGGAACATAAATATTCAAGACAAGAAGCAGCATATCCTGCAAGTTTTTTAAAACAAAACAAATTTTGGCCTCCAGTTGCTCGGGTAGACAATGTTTATGGAGATAAAAATATATTCTGCACATGTCCAAGTATGGATGAGTTTAAAGAAGACGCAGCATAGCCTTAATGCGAATTGCAGTAATCGGATCAGGAATCTCTGGTTTATCAGCAGCACAAAAGCTTTCCAAAAAACATCATGTTGATTTATTCGAAAGCGAAGATCATTTTGGTGGTCATTCATATACTTTAGATACTTTAATTAATGGTAAAAAAGTTCCTGTAGATATTGGCTTTATTGTTTTTAATCATGAAACTTATCCAAATCTCATAAATTTTTTTAACGAATTAAAAATTGAAATTGAAAAAAGCGATATGTCATTTTCTGTTTCTGTAAAAGATACAAATTATGAATATTGTGGTAGAGGTTTAAACGGAATTTTTGCAAATAAAGCTAATCTTTTTAATTTAAAATTTTTAAAAATGTTTTTTGATATTATAAATTTCTACAAAAAGTGTGATCAAATTAAAAGTTTAAATGAAGAGATTACTCTTGGTGAATTTCTTGAAAAAAATAAATGGTCAAAAAATTTTATTAATTTTCATCTAATCCCAATGGTTTCTGCTATCTGGTCTATGCCCCCAGTAGAAGCAAATCAAATGCCAATTAAATTTTTTTTAAAATTTTTTCAAAATCATGGACTTTTTAAATTAAAAAATAGACCACAATGGTACACAGTCACCAACAGAAGTAGAACTTATGTAGAGAAAGTATTAACTCAAATAAGTGGAGAATATTTTAAAAATTATAAGATTAGTTCGATAAAAAGAAATAAAATTGGTGTTCAAGTATATTACGGTGCTAGTAACGAATTTTTTGACTATGATAAAGTTGTCATCGCTACTCATGCAGACGATGCATTGAAAATTTTGAGTGAGCCGACTGAGGATGAAAAAAAAATACTTTCAAATTTTAAATATAAATCCAATCTAGCAGTAATACATACTGACGATGTATGTATGCCAAACAATAAAAAAGTTTGGTCTTCATGGAATTCCTCAGTTGATAAATCAGATATTAGTAAGACATCATTAACTTATTGGTTGAACTTATTACAAAATCTGAAGACAGAAAAAAATATTTTCTTAACCTTAAATCCTTTTTTTGAAATAGATCAAAAAAAAATCCTACAAAAAGTTACTTTTACCCACCCTTATTTTGATCAAGATGCTTTGAATAATCAAAAATTATTAAAAGAAATACAAAATAAAAGAAATGTATTGTTTTGTGGAAGTTATTTTGGTTACGGTTTTCATGAAGATGGAATAAAATCATCCATTAATATGATTGAAAACCTAAATGATTAAAAATTCCAATATTTACGAAGGTAAAGTAATTCATAAAAGATTTAAGCCAAAATATCACTTTTTTAAATACAACGTTTTCTCACTCTTTTTAGATCTTGATGAAATTAATTTGATACAAAAAAAAATTAAAATTTTTTCTAACAATAGTTTTAATATTTTAAGTTTTTATGACAAAGATCACGGACCTAGAGATGGTAGTGATTTAAAAGCCTGGGTAATAGAAAATTTAAAATCAAACAACATTCAATTTGAAAACATAAAGGTAAAATTGCTTTGTTATCCTAGAATATTTGGTTACGTATTTAATCCATTAAGTATTTTTTTCGTTTATGATAATCATTCAAAAATTATAGCTATATTGTATGAAGTTAAAAATACATTTGGTGAGCAACATACTTATATATTTAAAGTCAACGACGAAAAAATAATTACAAATAGCTGTGAGAAGAAGTTTTTCGTTTCACCATTTATTGAAATGAAAAGTAAATACAATTTTAGAATCCTCAAACCTGAAAAAATGTTATCCGTAATAATTGATCAAAGTGATAAGGAAGGAAAATTGTTATATGCTTCACAAGATGGGGTTGCAAAAGAAATTAACAATAAAAATATGCTTATATCTTATATTTCTCACCCTTTAATGACCTTTAAAGTTATTGCCGCAATTCATTTTGAAGCATTAAAATTATGGTTAAAGGGAGTTAAGTTAGTTAAAAAAAACATAAAAATAAAAAATAATATTACGTTTGAAAAAAAATGAATTTTAATCTTTTGTCAGATAAAATCGTATTTAATTCTCTAAAACTAATAAAGCATGGATTTCTTGAAATTCAAAATCATGACAGCAAAATATATAAGTTTGGTAATGAGAGTGAACAATTAAGAGCAAAGATTAAAATTAACAAACCTGGTTTAACACTTCAAATAATAAAATCGGGAAGTGTAGGACTTGCAGAAGCATACATGCGAAATGAATTTGAAACAGATAATCTAACTAATCTAATAGAAATAACAGCTAAAAATATAAAAATTGTCTATAAATTTTCAGGTATTTTTGATTTATCAATGATTAATAAATTAAAGAGTATTTTCATAAAAAATAATAAGAGTAGAAGTAAGAAAAATATTTCAAAACATTATGATTTAGGAAATGATTTCTTTTCATTATGGTTGGATCCTTCACTTACTTATTCAAGTGCAATTTTTGAAAAACAAAAAGACGATTTATTTTCTGCTCAACTAAATAAATATAAAAAGCTTACAGAATTAATAAAGCCAAACGTAGGAAATAAAATTTTAGAAATTGGCTGTGGCTGGGGTGGCTTTGCTGAATATGTGGGTAAAAATTATGATGTAAAATTAGATTGTATAACAATTTCTAAAGAGCAATTTGAATTTTCAAAAAAAAGAATATTTGAAAAAGGATTGAATGAAAAAGTGAATATATTTTTGAAAGATTATAGAGATGTAAAAGACAAATATGACTCTATCGCATCTATAGAAATGATAGAAGCGGTTGGGCAAAATTATTTAGTCAATTATTTTAAAAGTATTAAAAAAAATCTATCTGAGAATGGAAGGGCCGCGATACAAGCGATAACAATCGATGATAGTTTATTTGACAGATATAAAACCAAAGAAGACTTTATACAAAAATACATATTTCCTGGAGGTTTTTTGCCATCAAAAAGAAAATTATATGATTTATCTAGTAGCAACGGTTTAGAAATTAAAAAATACGAGTCATATGGCTCTCACTATTCCAATACTTTAAAAATATGGAGAGATGAATTCCTAAAAAAATGGGAAGAGATTTCAAAACATGGATTTGATAATAAATTTAAACGTATGTGGCATTTTTATTTGTCATATTGTGAAGCTGGGTTTAAATCAAAGAATATAGATTTAATTCAATTTTCCATGCAAAATAAAATTTAATATGATTAACAAAAAATTTTTTAAAGTATTTTTATTGATAATTTTCACAGGATTAATTACAAGCTGTATAAATAATCAATCTATGAAACCAGAAGATTTTAAAGATCAAAAACCAAGACTAATAATTGAAGAATATTTAAGCGGAAACGTCAAAGCTTGGGGTATACTACAAAACAGATCAGGTAAAGTTACAAGACAATTTTCAGCAGACCTAGACGGTAAGTGGGATGGCAAACAACTTATATTAGACGAAAAATTTATTTGGAATGATGGTGAAATACAAAATAGGCAATGGGTAATAGATAAAATTGATGAACATAATTACGAGGGAACTGCAGGCGATGTAGTTGGTAAGGCTAGGGGGTATTCATATGGCCCAGCATTTAAATTTGAGTATGTTTTGTTAGTTCCTGTGAAAGGAAAAAATATCAAAATTACTTTTGATGATTGGATATTTATGCAAGACGAAAGAGTAGCTATCAACAGAGCTAAGATGACAAAATTTGGAATTAAAGTTGCAGAGTTGACTGTGATGTTTGTTAAAGATTAATTTTATTTTTTTTGTAATTTAGTTAATTTCCGTATTAAATAAAAATATAATCGATCAGGTATTATTTTTAAAAATTTAAGGATCAAAGTTAATTCTTTTGGGTAGTGTATTTCAAAATTAGAACCATTAATAAGCCCATCATAAATTTTGTCTGCCGAGAATTCTGGAGTTTTTAGAAAAGGCATCTTAAAATCATTCTTATCAGTCATTGGTGTTTTGATAAAACCTGGAGAAACTAAACAAACCCTCACGCCATATCTTCCAAAATCAAAATGTAAACTTTCAGCAAGATTACTTAAAGCAGCTTTGGATGGTCCATAGCCACTTGAGTTAGGTAAGCCTTTGTATCCTGCAATCGAAGATACAATGGTAATAATACCTTTTCCTCTTTCTCGAAAATGAGTTTCAACTGCTTTTATACAATTTAATGTTCCAAAAAAATTTACTTTAAATACATTTTCAATTTGCTCTACATCAATTTCTTTTTCTTTTTTTGGATCCCAAGTTCCCGTAGAAAAAAAACAAATTTCGATGTCACCAAGTTCCTTTTTTATATTTTCAAAAACAGACTTACACTTTTCCTTATCATTTACATCAAGTGGAAAAGATTTAATATTTTGATGCTTATCTTCGATTTCTTTTAATAAATTTTCTCTTCTTGCAGAAATAGCAACTGTCCATCCATTATTAGCAAATTTTAACGCAAGTGCTTTGCCAATTCCTGTACTTCCGCCGGTGATCCAAATTACTTTTTTATTCATATTTAACTGCTGTATAGTACTTAAATGCTAAAAAATAAAATTTTATCTTTTATTCTCTTTGCAATTACTACGTTTTCAGCTTCATTTATTGGAGGTTTGGTTACTATAAATTTTAAAGAACCTTGGTATTCAAATTTATCTAAACCTCAATACAATCCACCAGATTGGATATTTGGGCCAGTATGGACATTACTTTATTTATTTATGACAATAGCCATATGGAATGCGTGGCATAAAAACACAAAAAATTTAAATATTGTATTTTTATATTTCATTCATCTTTTTTTTAATACAACTTGGAGTGTTGTTTTCTTTGGTTTCCATAATATTTCTTTAGCAATTTTAAATCTTGTTGTGTTAATTATATTTATTGTTTTATTGGTATTTAAATATAAGAATATAAGTCAATTAAGCATGTATTTGATGATTCCATATTTGTTATGGTGTTGTTTTGCATTGCTTTTAAATATAAACATTTTTTTGATAAACTAATATGGATGATGTTGTAATAGTAGGTGGTGGTATAATTGGAGCTGCAACTGCATACTTTATGTCCAAAGAAGGCAGAAAAGTAAAAGTCATTGAAAGGGATCCAACTTATAAAACTGCATCATTCCCATTATCACTTGGTGGATTTAGACGACAGTTTTTTCAAAAAGAAAATATTCTTTTAGGAAAATTTGCAAGGGAATTTATATTTCAAATACCAGAATTATTGAAAACTGAAAAAAATCCAAATCCAACAGCTAGCATGGTGCCCAATGGATATCTTCTAATGTTTGGACCAGATCATGCAGAAGAGCAATACAGGCAGAATTTATTAAGGGAGAGGTTAAGAGCCTATCTGAAATTAATGCAAAGACAATTATTTCCGCAGCTGGGTGCTGGACTAAGGAACTACTTGAAGATATTCCTGTAGTACCTCAAAAACATACAGTCTTTAGAGTTAAATGTCCTAAACATATTCCAGAGATGCCATTATCCGGAGATCTAACAACAGGAGTATATTGGCGACCAGAAGGAAAAGAATATTTAGCAGGTTCTCCAATTTCAGTTTTTGATGCAGAAGATCTCGAACCTGCATGGAATGATTTTGAAGAATTAGTTTGGCCTGCTCTTGCAAAAAGAATACCAGCATTTGAAGAACTAAAGTTAACAGGTGGATGGGCTGGATATTATGATTGTAACAAATTAGATAATAATGCTGTAGTTGGAAAACATCCAAAATATGAAAATGTTTACATGGCCTCAGGATTTACCGGCAGAGGTTTAATGCAAGCACCAGGAATTGGTAGAGCTCTAACTGAATTAATAACTACAGGCAATTATCAAACTATAGATATTAGTGTTTTTGCAGTCGAAAGAGTATTAAATAGCTCAGCAAGACCCGAGCCCTACGTCTTATAATTTTTTTACGTAAACTCCCATCATCCCATTAAAAAAAGATACAGCAATTATAAGAATTTGACCTTTTAGTGAGTAAAAATCAAATGATGGATAAAAACTGATAGCTATACTCAAAAAAATATAGGTTAATAAAAAGGGTCTATAAAACTTCTTTAAAAATTTCATAAAAATTCTAATTAAATTTTTACAAGCATTTTTCCTATGTTTTTACCTTCTAATAAATCAATGAATGATTTTGGCGTATTTTCTATACCTTCGTAAACAGTTTCTTTAAATTTAATTTTATCTTCTAATAACCATTTAGTCATATCGGTTTCAAACTGTTCTCTATCATTTTCATGATCAAAAATTATAAAACCTTTAATAGTTAGTCTTTTTACAAGAACATGAGCCATATTTTTTAAACCAGAGCCAGGATTAGTTGCATTCATTTGGGATATCCTTCCACAAATTACAATTCTTCCAAAGTTCTTCATTTGAAAAATAGCTGACTCTAAGAAATCGCCACCTACATTATCAAAATATAAATCAAATCCTTCAGGACAAACTTCTTTAAGATGCAAAACAAGATTTTCAATTTTTTTATAGTTAAACGCATGATCAATTTTTAAATCATTTTTTAACCATTTAACTTTTTCATCTGATCCTGTACTTGCAATTACTTTACAACCCATATTTTTTGCAATTTGACAAACAGTAGATCCAACACTACCTCCAGCTGAAGAAACAAGGATTGTTTGACCTGGTTTTAATTCACCATGTTTAAAAAGTCCTATATAAGCTGTATGACCTGTCATTCCAAGTGGACCTAGATATGTTTGTATAGGAATATTCATTGGCTCAATTTTTTTTAGATCATTGGAATTACAAACAAAGTAATCTCTCATTCCAAAATTACTAAAAACAATATCTCCTTCTTTAAAATTTTTGTCTTTAGATTCTTTAACTATTCCTAACGCATAACCTTCCATCTCTTCACCAATATTAAAAGGTGGTTTATAGTTTTTTCTTTCAGTCATCCTTGCCCTCATATAAGGATCAACTGAAATCCATAAATTTAAAACCAATATATTGTTCTTAGTATCTAAAGATATCTCCTTAGTTTTTATTTCAAAGTCAGTTTCTTTTGGTAAACCTGTAGGGATATAGTTTTTTAAAGCTACAAATTTGCTTGTTACAGGCATTAATTATGATCCCCAAATAATATCAAGTATTCTCTCTCTTTTGCATGCTTTCTTATATTTTAAATAATTTTCTAAATATACTTGATAGTAATCTTGATGTTTATCCTCTGCTTTGTAAAAAATCTCAAATTCTTTAACATATGTGACTACCTTCTTTTTAAATTTCTTTTCTAATCTTTTTATATCTTTCTCAATTAAATCTTTCTGATAATCGTTTTCATAAAATGCTACAGATCTGTAGCTGTATCCTTTATCGCAAAACTGGCCATAAGCATCAAATGGATCAATATTAAGCCAGAAGTTTTTTAAGAGTTCTTTATAGGATATTTTCTCTTTGTCATAAATTATTTCAACAACCTCAAAATGACCAGTATCTCCATAGGTGACTTCTCTATATGTTGGATTTGCAGTGATCCCTCCTGAGTAACCTGATATAACTTCTTCTACACCTTCCAACATTTCAAAAGATTCTTCCATGCACCAGAAGCAACCTCCTGCAAAATACGCTTTATCTTTTGAATGAGAGAATGATGTCGATACAAGAAATAATAGTAAAAAGTAGTAAAATAACCTCATATCTAAAATATATAATAATGAGGGTTTAAATCTATGGTATTAAAGGTAGCTACTTATTTAAGTAGCATACCTTTAATAAATCTATTTTATTTTTTTTGATATTTAGCAGCTTCTTCTGATCCACTAGTTGCAGACCCTTTACTGTAAGAATGCGCACCCATTCCTGCTAATTGGCCATCTTTTACGATCAAATATTGATTTCTAATTTCTTTTCCTTCAAAGAAACATTCCAATATTTCTCTAACACCATCTGCATATCTTGCTTGAGCAGATAAAGATGTACCAGAAGTGTGAGGTGTCATTCCATGATTTGGCATTGTTCTCCATACATGGTCGTTTGGAGCAGGCTGTGGAAACCATACATCACCTGCGTAACCACTTAGCTGTCCACTTTTTAGGGCTTTAGCTATTGCATCTCGATTACAAATTTTACCTCTTGCAGTGTTAACTATGTATGCTCCTTTTTTCATTTTACTTATCATTTCATCATCAAACAAATTTTCAGTTTCAGGATGAAGTGGGCAATTAATTGTAACAACGTCGCAAACTTTTACCATAGACTCCACTGATTCATGAAAAGTTAAGTTTAGTTCTTTTTCAACACTGTCAGGTAATTTATGTCTGTCAAAATAGTGCAAATGAACATCAAATGGTTTCATTTTTCTAAGTGCATCTAATCCGATCCTTCCAGCAGCAACGGTTCCTATATGCATTCCTTCAACGTCATAACTTCTTTGAACAGCATCTGCAATATTCCATCCACCTTCATTAACTATTCTATGTTGATTGTGATAATCTCTAACCATTGAAACAATCATCATTACTATGTGTTCAGCAACTGATCTAGAATTACAGAAAGTTACTTCAACAACATCAATTTTATTATCCATTGCTGCTTGTAAATCAACGTGATCAGAACCTATTCCTGCTGTAATTGCCATCTTAAGGTTTTTAGCTTTAGCAATTCTTTCTTTAGTTAAATAATAAGGGAAAAATGGTTGAGAGATAACAATGTCAGCATCAACAATATGTTTATCCGCTTCACATCCATCTCCATCTTTACTGTTAGTAACAACCAACTCGTGTCCATTACTCTCTAAAAACTTTCTCAAACCAAGTTCACCTGAAACACAACCAAGTAATTGGCCTTTTTGGTAAATCCGACAGAGGATAAGATTTAGGCATTCCTCCTTTTGGATCATCATACAATACACAAAGTACTTTCATTTTTACTCCTATTACTAGCTTCTCTAAGCTGAATTATTAATTATTATTTGAAAAGACTAGCACAAGTTAAATAGGACTAGCAAACAAATTGTGTTTATTTTGGGTAATTCCTTTTAGCAATAAATTTGTTCAAGATTATGCCAAAAACTATCACAATAATTGATCCGCTTATAACTGGGGAAATTAAATATTCAAATGAAACTGACCCCATGATCACAATTATAGGATTTCCTCCTGCAGGAGGGTGGGTTACATTAAGAATAATCATTAATCCGACACCTATTCCAACAGCAACAGGTATAATAATATATATCGGAAGTGGAACGAAATTCACAAATATCACACCAACAAGTGAAGTTAAAAAATGACCAAAAAATATATTTTTAGGTTTTGCAAAAGGACTTTCTGGATACCCATAAAGCAAAACCATTGTAGAACCAAAGGAAGCAATCAAA
>LULK01002372.1_pt1 | contig 13102 bp, 14 predicted proteins | sample 728181 | NCBI WGS metagenome assembly LULK01 (sample SAMN03860291, study PRJNA289734) | marine metagenome | biome: seawater column; feature: ocean; material: water; isolation source: Red Sea water column Station 169 - depth 10m | place: Saudi Arabia: Red Sea | collected 2011-10-15 | depth 10 m | reverse complement strand
TAGAACCGATAAGACTGAAACGATCGGCGATTTTTGGGCCAGGGGTCGTGGCAATTTGTTATGAAGGACTTCCATGGTTTACTGGCGCCGCTATTTTCACAATATCATTACCGAATAAAGAGGTTCTAATAGTGCTCTCATTGTATGCTTTGGGAGCGCACGGGATAATGACTATGAATGACTTCAAAGCAACCAAGGGAGATAAACTTTTAGGCATCAATTCTTTACCTGTGATTTTAGGCAGAAAGTCCGCTACTTTAGTAGCTTGCCTTATAATGCTTTTCCCACAGCTAATAGTAATATCTCTGTTTTACTTTTGGGGATCTTTAGTTCTAGCCATAACACTGGCAGTTTGCGTTCTACTGCAGTCCTTATCAATGATTTTTCTCATTCGGGATCCAGAAAAAAACACACCATTCTTTAACATGACCGGAGTACTTTTATATATTGCTGGGATGATGTTATCTGCAAATGGATTGTATTTAATGAATTAAATTAGGGGGTAGTAATGAATTGGTTTTCGATTTTAAGGTTAGGGTTAATTCAACTTTGCATTGGTTCAAGTGTCGTTATTCCTTTATCTACACTGAATCGCTTAATGAAGGTAGAATTAGCTTTACCAGCAACGATTGCAGGTTTTTTGATTGCTCTCCATTATGCAGTTCAGTTAACGAGAGTCAATTGGGGTTACTTATCTGATAAAACTCAAAACAGGAGTCAGTGGATAATATTTGGAATGCTAATTTTAGGGATAGGTGGGGTACTAGCGTCTGCATCTATACCGCTAATTGAAAGTAATTTCGCATATGGAATAATGCTCGCTTTATTTGCATATACTCTAATTGGGGTTGGGGTTGGTGCAGCAGGAACCCCTCTTCTCGCTCTTCTTGCCTCTTACAGTTCTAAATCACAGAAGGGCTTTGCCGCCTCTATCACCTTTCTTATGATGATATTAGGACTTGCAATAACTGGTATAACGGCTGGCATAATATTAGATCCCTACTCTCATCAAACGCTCATAAAAATCACGACCTCTCTTGCTTTAATTACCAACATTTTATCCTATCTTAGCTTGAAAAACTTAGAAAAAACGCTGCGAAATAATGCAGATGTTCGCACACCGAATGCTATTAACTATAACGAACCATTTTTTGAAGGTATCAAAAAAGTATGGATGGAAAGAGAAGCAAGGCTTTTCACAATTTTTATTTTTATCTCTATGGGTGCTTTTTCAATGCAAGATCCAATATTGGAACCCTTCGCTGGAGAAGTCTTCGGCTTTGCGGTTGGAGAGTCTACAAAACTTGATGGATTCCATAAGATTGGGACATTAATTGGAATTATTTTAATTTTCCTATGCCTTTCAAAGTTTAGAATTGGATTTGCTTCTTTATCGATTGTTAAAAATGAACGCCTAGGATCAGAAAAATTTTGGCTGATCACTGGATGCCTCTTTTCTGCATTTTCACTATTTATAATTTCTCTTCTTGGACTTACATATAGGGATCCAAGTATATTAAACTCAGTTGTTTTTCTTTTCGGAATATCTAATGGTGTGTTCACTGCGGGAATATTGGGAACCATGCTGCATTTAGCAAGTAGGGGTTCGGATGGTAACAACACGGGTACTCGTATGGGGATATGGGGGGCAGCACAAGCTTATGCAACTATGATTGCTGTTTTTTTTAGCACAGTCTTGGTCGATATACTTGGACTTATGATGAATTCCCTCCCAAATGTATATGGAATAGTGTTTCTAACTGCTGCGAGTTTTTTTATAGCTGCAGCATTTTTGGGTTCATTAATTATTAAAAAGGATGAACTCGATCAAAATCAAAACATACTACAATCGGTGAGTTAATATGATCTATGATATAACAGTTATAGGAGGAGGACCCTCCGGCGCAACAGCTGCAGAGCAACTGGCGAAAAAAGGTTTCAAAGTCGCATTAATAGATAGAGCAGGAAGAATAAAGCCTTGTGGAGGTGCTATCCCTCCAAGATTAATTGAAGACTTTGAAATACCTCAGTCTCAATTAGTTGCAAAAATCAAGACAGCAAGGATGATATCACCAACGAATAGGAAAGTAGACATCCCAATAGAAAATGGTTACGTAGGGATGGTAGATAGAGAATTCTTTGATGAATATCTTCGGGAAAGAGCAGCAAAATGTGGGGCAAAACGGTTTACCGGCACATTTGTAAAATTATCTAAAAATTCACAATATACTAAGGTTGATTTTAATAATCACTCAACAAAAAATATTTCCACACTCCTCACAAGATATGTAATAGGCGCGGATGGTGCTAAATCCAATGTTGCAAGAAATACAATCAAGGACGCGCATAAAATCCCCTATGTTATAGCATATCATGAGATAATAGAGGCCCCGAAAGCAACTAGTGAATATAATCCAGACAGATGTGATGTTATTTATAATGGAGATATATCGCCTGATTTTTATGGATGGGTTTTTCCTCATGGAAAATCGGCGAGTGTAGGAATGGGAACAGGGATAAATAGCGTTAACCTGAAGAAGGCTACCAGCGATCTCAGGACTCAAGCAGGACTAGACAAATGTTCAACCATAAGAAAAGAAGGAGCTCCGATCCCGCTTAAGCCCTTGGAGAGGTGGGATAATGGAGATAATGTTGTGCTTGCAGGTGATGCTGCAGGGGTAGTAGCACCCTCATCAGGAGAGGGTATCTACTATGCAATGATAGGAGGTAAGTATGCAGCGGATGCGGTTGAAAAATGCTTGCTTAATGGACATTCGAAATATTTAAGTTTAGCAAGAAAGAATTTTATGAGAGAACATAAAGCGGTTTTTCAAGTTCTTGGTGCTATGCAAAACGCATATTATAGATCTGATGACCGAAGAGAGCGTTTTGTAACTTTATGCAAAGACATAGATGTTCAAAGAATAACTTTTGAATCTTATATGCATAAAAAACTATCTCGTTCGAGGCCAATAGCACACCTAAAAATAATGTTCAAAAATATTGCCCACCTGACCGGTATGGTTAAAGCAACATGAATATTAATTTTATTCCTGCATGGGATCAAGGGGTCCTAAAACCATTGGAAAAGCTGGAAGTTCATAAAAGAGGTCTAAGGCATAAAGCGGTCTCGGTATTCTTAATTTCAGATTATAATGTACTTATTCAAAAAAGAGCATCAATGAAATATCATACGCCAGGTTTATGGGCTAATACCTGCTGCACACACCCCCTGTGGTCAGAAGATCCCAAGGAATGCGCTCACAGAAGACTAAAAGAAGAGTTGGGAATAGAGGTGCCAGAGTTAGTGTATAAAAATAAAATCGACTATAAAGCCGATGTTGGCAATGGCTTAATCGAAAATGAGAATGTTGATGTCTTTGTTGGCTCAATAAAAGAAAAAGATAATTTAAAAATACTTCTTAATAACGATGAAGTGGCAGAGGTGAGGTGGATTTGTTTTGACAGGTTAAAAGAAGAAATATCACTATCGCCTAATAAGTTTACACCTTGGTTGAGGATATATGTCCAAGATCATTTTGATCAAATTATAAACTGACCAGCTTATTTTATAATCTTAATTTTATTGCTTCGTATATCGGCTATACCCAAAACATCAAGAATTGTTGTTGTAATTCCTGTGACATCGAGTCCAGCTTCCTTATACATTACGTTTGGTGAAGCTTGATCTATAAATTTATCCGGTAAAAATAAACTTCTTACCTTTAGATTGTTATTTATCATGTTATTTTTGAGTAGCCAGTCAACCACATGAGATCCGAACCCACCAATGGATCCCTCTTCTAGGGTAATTAACAACTCATGGTTTTCTGAAAGCACTTTTATTAAATCTACATCTAATGGTTTAGCAAATCTAGCATCTGCAACAGTCACTGAAATGCCTAACTGTTCCAACTCCTCGGACGCGTCTAGTGCTTCTTTGAGATGTGCTCCAAAACTTAATATTGCAACCCTATTGCCCTCTTTACAAATTCTTCCTTTCCCTAGCTCAAGAACTTCACCTCTTTCAGGAAGTTCTACACCTATCCCCTCACCTCTTGGATACCTAAATGATATGGGACCCTCATTATACTCTGCTGACGTTCTGATCATATGCATTAGCTCTAACTCGTCTGATGCTGCCATTACCACAAAACCTGGCAAATTAGAAAGGTAAGCTACGTCAAAAGAACCTGCATGAGTAGCTCCATCAGCACCAACCAACCCAGCTCTATCAATTGCAAATCTTACTGGCAATTTTTGGAGAATATATTGCGCAGAAGGGTTTCAGACCTCCAGCTGCCATTCCAGCACAGAAAGTGACAGCGTGTTGTTCTGCGATTCCAACATCAAAAGTTCTACCAGGGAAACTATCTTGAAAAATATTTAATCCTGTTCCTGAGGGCATTGCTGCCGTAACAGCAACAATCTTTTCGTCAAGAGTTGCTTCTTTTACAAGTGTTTGACCAAAGATTGATGTGTATGATGGAGCGTTTGATTTGCCTTTGTGCTGCTTTCCCGATGCAACATCAAATTTCGACACACCATGATATTTATCCGCAGACGTTTCTGCTGGTGCATACCCAGCTCCTTTTTTTGTAACACAATGTATTAGAACTGGTCCCTCAGATCTGGTTTTGACTGTTCTTAAAACTGGTAGTAGTTGGTCTAAATCATGTCCATCTATTGGACCGACGTATGAAAAACCCAAGTCTTCGAAAAAAGTATTTCCCGTTCCACCAGCTAGTCCTGTTATCAAACCTCTAGCACGTTTTGCCCCTTCTCTAAGTGGCCCTGGTAGTGACTTTGCAAAATTCTCTGCTAATTCCTTAAGAGTATAAAATTGTTGGTTTGCATATAGGCTGGATAAATATTTCGACATAGCGCCAACCGGTGGGGCGATAGACATTTCATTGTCATTCAAGATAACAAAAAATCTTCTCCCTTCAGCACCCGCATTATTTAGTGCTTCGTAAGCCATTCCAGCACTTATAGATCCATCACCAATAACTGCAACAGCATCTCCTGTAGCCATTCCCATATCTCTAGCTACCGTAAACCCTAAGCCTGCAGATATCGAGGTAGATGAATGCGCTGCTCCGAAGGGATCATAATCACTTTCACTTCTCTTTGTGAAACCTGACAGTCCTCCCTCTTGTCTAAGAGAACTCATTTTTTCTCTGCGACCAGTAATTATTTTATGTGGATAACATTGATGTCCAACATCCCATATCAACTTATCGTGCGGTGTATTAAACACTGAATGTATTGCAACTGTCAGCTCTACAACTCCTAGGCTTGATCCTAAATGCCCTCCTGTCTCAGAAACCGCTCTAATTGTTTCATTGCGCAATTCTATAGCAAGTTTTTTGAGATCTAAATCTGAAAGATGCCGAAGGTCAGCAGGGTAATTTATTTTATCAAGAAGTGTAGGTTTCATAACTGCGATGTGTAACTTATTTTTCACGTGGAGGAACCATTTCCCCCACGTGAATATAGAATAATCTAACTGGGCCCGTTATACAAGCCGCCTTCGACAGCAAAACCGTGAAGAACTGCCCAACTAAACCAGTCGTCGACAACCGTTCCAGTTAGTAATATGCCTATTCCACCGGTGATAGGACAAAGAATTGCAAACCACCAAGCCCATCTATGAATTCCTTCCATAGAAGCGTTAAAGCCCATGGTCCATCTCCAGAACAGAGCAGCACGCTCAGAGGCTGTGCCACGATCATAGATTTGTTCGAGTTCCCTGTCTCCTCCCATTCTAGAGGTAGCTAATATCGTTGCTCCATGCATTGCGAAAAGTAGAGCAGAGCCATATAGAAAGACGATACTCAGCGCGTGAAAGGGATTATAGAATAAATTGCCATGATTTAAAGAAAGGTAATTTGTCCAATCTAGATGTGGAAAAATCCCGTAAGGAACCATTTCCGACCAAGTGCCCATAGCTACGGGTCTAAAAAGACCAATTACGAGAAATAGCCATATTGCTGCAGCAAAAGCCCAACAAACATGTTTTCCCATTCCCAATTCATTGGCCCGCAGGTATGATCTAATCCACCAACTTAAAACCGCTATTAAGAGACAAGTACTTGCAATTAAGTATAATCCGCCTTCCCAAATGGGTGTACAAACCGCCTTCCCAAATAGGTGGGAAGCCAAGGCCATATTCTTCACCTGGAGGGTCAAGAGAAATCCACCATAAATCTCTCCATAAGGCCTGCCATGACCAATCAACTGATTGGAGCATGCCTACTCCTGTCAGAAAAAACCACGCCGTTCCCAAGAACAACGCTATCGTTCCAAACATGCCCAGATGAATCGGACCCAGCTGGGCATTTCCAATATACCCCAGTAATGAGGAGAATCGTGGCTCGACACCTCTCTCTTTTGCCACTATTCCTCTTTCGTCAAGACCCATTTCTGCTGGGCCACGAACCTGAACCTGTGTTAATATATTGTGGTACTCTGCCATCTTAACCTCCTATACTTGCGAATGTGAAGAAATTTGGCCACCAATCCCACCATTCAATCCAGCTTTCACCATCTGGCATTAACCAAGAAGGTCCAGATATAATGATACAAATTCCAGACCACCAGCCGGCACTAAGGGCAACGAATAATCCAATTCTATGAATACCCAATGTACCAATAGAGTAGCCAATAAAATCTCTGAAGTACGTATCTTCATGGTCGGGTGTTTTTGCATCTTCTCCTTTTTCAGGGTTAGCAGCCGACAAGATTAATGAACCGTGTAATGCAAGCAACATAGTAGTAGTGAAGAAACACGCAATTGCAAGCATATGAATTGGATTGTAATGGAAATTACCATATTGATATCCGGTGTAAGACACCCAATCCAAATGGGAAAAAATACCATAGGGAAATCCATGAGCCCATGCACCCATTAATACTGGTCTGATAACAACCAAAGAAACATAGGCAAAAATTGCAAAAGAAAAGGCAAATGGAATATGATAGTCCATTCATTTCTACCTGTCTTAACATCCAAGTACCGAATGCACCAATGGCACACAGAGTTATAACTTGCCATAAACCACCATCATTCATAGGAGCCATTTTTAGCCCATATTCAAGAGGCGGTGGCTCTATGCTTATTAACCAGGGGTTCCAGACCCCCTGTTGAGCAGCGCCCCAAAAAATCATAATACTACCAAGGGCAGCAAAGAAAATTGTCGAGACTCCAAAGAAGCCCACATAAAACGGCCCGACCCAAAAGTCAAATAAGTCCCGACCTATAAGAGTACCGCCTGGAACACGATACTTTTTTTCAAAACTGAGTAATGCCATCCTATGACCTCCATTCAAATTACTCTGCTGACTGACAAACGGTCAGTCAGAATGCCACGGGCGAGATCCTAAGGGGGGACTGGTTCTCGCCCACAGCGACTCGTAGGTTTTTAGCCAGCTGCTCTTGCTGCGGCCTCAAACCAATTGAAGTGATCGGTGCTGAGCAACACTAAATGAATCATTGCTGCTAGCAAGAAGAGAAAGACGCCCTGTGCGACAAACACTCGTCTAGGATCAAATATCAGCCATATTTTATAAAAGTGACTCATTTCTCTCTCCTCAACCGAAATAGAACCAAGGACGCCAGATCCATGTCGCTATATGAGCCAATATGCACATTATAGTAAATGTCCATAGTCCACTCATATATACGCTATGTAATTCTTGCGCCTGTTCATCTGTTAGACCTGATAAAGACAGGTCATTATTTCCAGCCATTATACATCCTCCGGATTAAGTGACTGTTGCGCTGCAAGCACCTTATGCGCGAGCAACGATCCTTCCGCCAAAAGACGGTAAGAATTCTTTAAAACCCTCATGAAAAAATCATGGGCGTTATTGTTTTGGCATTTGCCCATGCCTTACTAAACATATCTTTTTCAATTTTTCCTTTTACAAGACTTTTCATACAGGTGAGCAGTGCTCCTGGTAATGAAAATATAAAAATCACTGAGAAATAAATTCTATACTCCCAAATTGGCTTTTTTCTTGTTCTTCTCATCGCAGTCCCTCCTTATGCAACCTTATTACTTTTGTTAATTTCTTCACCCTCTGGATTAAGCAATTTTAAAATCTCTTTCGCTACTTTCTTATCTCCATTTTCAAGCGCTATTTTTTCGGCTTGATCACGAAGCGTTTTAGTGGCAGAGATTCTAGTTAGCGGTGAATGCCTGGCCACAATTTCCTCCAACATATCTTTAGCTTCCTGATCCCACGGTAGCTCTTTTCTCAATTTGGTTAATGTCGCATCTGTTTTGTCCAAATCAGATCCAAGAGGCAATATGTGAAAGAGAGAATCAAATAATCCATTACAAATTTCTTGCAATATATAAGTTGATCCCGAGTACCCCATCATCGGCGTGCCAACAGCACGTCTAATTGCTGCTCCCGGAAAACTAGCGGGAATGAATGATGCTTTTGGTCCAAAACCTTGGCCTGCCTCCGCAAGATACATTTTTTCATTTATGGATCCCATCAATACTAGAGGTCTAGTTTTCTTTATGAGATTTCTAATTTTTTCATTATCGGTCTTCTTCCCAGCTACTCTAGCCACCGCAAATTTACAGGGAAGACCTAATTCATTCTCCAAAAAGTTCCTTATACCTCTTGTATATGTTTCATTAGCGACAATCCCGAAACTAGCCGTTGCGAAAAAATCCTGCGTCACAGATCGCCAAAGATCCCATACTGGTTTAATAGTTGAATGCTTCTCTTTTTCGATGAAGCCTTCAACATCAATATTCAGTATCTCACCCAATTTCCTTAAGAATTTAGTTGTACTATCGATACCAATTGGGGCCTGCAAATAAGGCTTACCCAATAGCTCAGCTAAACCTCTACCAAACTCTCTATACATTACAATATTTGCATCAGCATTCACAAGCTTCGACATCTCTGCTATATGAGCACCCATAGGCATAACCATATTTACTTCTGCACCAATACCTTCTACAAGTCTTCGAATCTCTGCTAAATCGGAGGGCATATTGAAAGTGCCGTACATAGGACCCAAAATATTTACCCTGGGTTTAGAATTTTCATCCCTTTTTGCTTCTTTTGGCATTCTTCCCTTGGTCATTCCAAAGTTAGTGAAAAGCCATGTCATAGATCTATCTGCAGCCTGCCATTGGTCTTCATCAATAGTCCTTGGTAAGAACCTTTGTATATTAGTGCCTTGAGGTGTCACACCTCCTCCTATCATTTCTGCAATTGACCCTGTTACAACAACAGCTGGCAATACAGGATCTAAGGTATCCCAGGCACGTTTCATAGCTCCTTCTGTTCCTTCCCTTCCTAACTCCTCCTCACCTAAGCCAGTAACCACAATTGGTAACTCATGTGGAGGCAAAGCATCTGTGTAGTGAAGAACTGATGTCACTGGAAGGTTTTCACACCCTACTGGACCGTCTACAACAACTTGAAGGCCTTTTACGCCACAAAAAGCATAAACTGACCCCCAATATCCTCCCGCTCTATCGTGATCCTGAATTAACACTAAATCATCTCCTCTGCCTTTGCGGCGATCTTTCTTTTCTCTATTTTTTTTGCTTGATGGGCTCGGAACTGGGGATTAAGGTTTGGCTCACCCTCCCAAACTCCTGCTGTATCACCTTCCCCGACACCCTCGAAGAAACTCTTCATTTTTTCCATTCTTGAACCATTGCTTATAGCCTGCAATATTACTTCGGCTAAGCTTCCAGCCCCAGCAACACCCATAATTGGCCGAGCTGAAATTAAATTTGTGTAATAAAGAGAGGGAATACCTAACTCTTTAGCTTTTTGCACTACCGGGGTCGTTCCAATAGCCAAATCAGGATTAACGCTCTTCACTGCTGAGATATCATCCTCCAAACTCGCCCTAAATTTTACAAAAACGCCTTTACTCTCCAACCAATCTTTGTCTTCAGTAGACCATTTAGTCTTGGGACAGGCAGTTCCTACATAAGGGACTTCAGCGCCGGCCTCTATTAGCGTTCTTGCTACTATAAGTTCCGAGCCCTCATAGCCCGATACCGTAATTTTGTTATTAATTCTTTTGTCATCAAGAGATTTTTGTATTTGCGGCAGAATCTTCTTTTTTGCGTCCCCAATGATCTTTTTGGCAATGTTAAAAGTATCACCTACACTATCAATCCAAGAATTAGTACCTTCAACACCCACCGGGGCGGATCCAATAATTGGCTTGCCAGCGTCTTCAAACTCTCTTACAGCAGCGGTATAAAAATAATTGGCTTGCCAGCGTCTTCAAACTCTCTTACAGCAGCGGTATAAAAGGGATGGATAGCTGCAACGGCGCCGCAATCAAGCGCTGCATACAATTCACGCCACTCTCTGCAAGGTATAACTTGTCCCGCGGCCAACCCTAGTGGCTCCAAAATTGCCCCAATATTCATAGGATCTGCCGGAAACATTTCTCCCAACAATGTGACGGTCGGTCTATCTGATTTCTTTGAAGCTGGGGCAGATACTGGGCCAGACTCAATTTCGTTTTTCGCATAATTCAGTAATGCACCAGCCAAGACGTCTTTTGCCTCCGCGTGTGTGGGAATTCCAAAACCAGGCACGTCAATACCAATTATCCTAACCCCGTTAATTTCTTTTGGGAGAAGCCTCAAAGGGACGCCAGACGCGCTAGGAACACATAAATTTGTGAAAACAACAGCATCAAACCTATCAGGGTCAGCCATTTCATGTGCAGACTCTAAGATATCTACATATAGTTTTCCTGTTACAAGGGTCTCAGAGGAAAAAGGTACATAACCTACAGATCTTCGCGCTCCATAAAAATGTGAGACAAAAGTTAACCCATAGACACAGCATGCAGAGCCTGACAGCACAGTTGCTACTCGCTTCATTCTCAAACCAACCCTTAGAGAGCCAAAAGCGGGGCACATGCTTTGTGGCTTATCATGAGGACCCAAGGGGTAATCTTTTCGCATATTTTGTATGAGCTCTTTGTTGGCGCCTTTTTCCGCACTACCTTTAAGAGATGAGGACCCACAAAGGCCATCAGATGTGGTGCCTACACCCCCATGATGCCTGTCTTCTAAATCAACATTGACCTCATCATTCAACTTGACGTGATCTACTGCATCATATTTTATTTCTCTCTTTGTGCTCATTCTTATTAATTTTTCTCTTTACACTTCGTCATATACAACTTCTAACGACTCTTTGGGTTTCGCAAATTTTCCTCTCATGTCAGCATCAGTAGCTGGTTGCAACACAAAGTCAGCTCCTGTCTCACTGGCGGCAAACAAATTGAGAAGACCATCTTGGTCAAGCGGCTTTGGTCTAAGTGGTGGAGCCTCAGCTGTATTTGTTCCTAGTTCAGCAAACAAGTCTCCCCACTGCGACTCTTTTGTTCCAACAATGTGATAGTTTGCGGACTTCTTTCTCAGATCATCATCTTGAGGTATACTTGCAAGAATAGGTATTTTTACCGTCTCAGCAAAAGCTGCCGCTTCACCCGACCCATCGTCTTTGTTAATTACTAAGCCTGCCACACCAACGTTTCCACCTAGTTTTCTGAAATACTCCACTGCTGAACAAACATTATTTGCTACATATAGAGATTGAAGATCGTTTGAGGCTACCAATATAACCTTTTGAGCCATATCCCTTGCTATTGGCAATCCGAATCCGCCGCAAACTACATCACCCAAAAAATCCAATAATACGTAATCAAAATCCCAATCGTGAAACCCTAACTTTTCCAGTAGCTCAAAGCCATGGATTATGCCGCGTCCTCCACATCCTCTTCCCACTTCTGGCCCACCGAGTTCCATCGCAAATACGCCATTTCTTTTAAAACACACATCTCCAATGGTGACTTCTTCGCCAGCAAGTTTCTTATTAGTCGATGTTTCAAGTATAGTTGGGCAAGCCTTTCCCCCGAATAAGAGAGAAGTTGTATCAGATTTTGGGTCACATCCTATCAGTAGAACTCTTTTTCCTTGCTCTGCCATCATATGACTAAGATTTGCAAGAGTGAAACTTTTACCGATGCCTCCTTTACCGTAGATCGCTATTATCTGAGTTTTTTTTGTTGGCTCACCAACTGGAACTTCGTCGATAGGTTTATTTGCTTCTTCTCGAAGGTCCTTGTGGTGTTTTTCTAAGTCTTTCTTATCTAAAGTATGAGTCGGGTTATCTAAGCTCATGCTACATCCCTCCAATCAATAACCATTTTCAAGCATTCTGAATCTTCAAAAGATTGTCGATAAGCGGCTTTCGAGAAATTTACATTACTCTCATGCGATATTAAACCTTCTAAAGATAGAGCACCGGTTTCTAATAGTGATCGTGTAATATTTATGTCTTCAGTATTAAATTCTGCCGAAATCCTGAACCTGGCCTCTTTTATAAAAGCAGGCGGAAAGGAAAAAGAAATAGGAGATGAATAAAATCCAGCAAAAACTATTTCGCCATTTTTTTTCAATTTTGGAATTATCTTATCCAAAACGCTAATATCCCCACTAGCTTCATAAATCGATTCGTGATCGGAAGAATTATCATTTTCCGGATTGATAACGTCGTAATCTGTTTCATTACCCACTCTAAGAGGATTACTTTCCCATACAATCGGGGCTTCACCACCAGCTGCTATTGTTAATCGAGCTAGCAACCTTCCTAAAACACCATGACCAATAATTAGTGAGGGAAGTTTGTTCCCAAGCCCTGCGATTGCGTGCCTAGCAGTTGCTGCCAGTGCAAATAGTGTCCCTTGAGCTTTCAAATCAGGGTCTATTTTTATGAGCTTTTCATCGGAAGCAATTAGAAGCCTAGAAGATGCACCGAAAAGACCCTTTTCGTTTTTATAGCAATTTGCCCCTGGGACAAATACATGATCGCCAACCTTAAGTTTCCTGGATGCTCTGTTGTCGACTACCACCCCAACCGTTTCATAACCTGGGACTAGAGGATAACCCATTCCAGGAAAAAATGGCATCTCACCATTCCAAAACAAGCGTTCAGTACCTGTAGAAACCCCAGAGAACTGAGTTTCAATAATGACCTCGCCTGTATTTGGTTCCCTCAGGGCAACTTTACGCATGTCCAATTTACC
>LULK01001997.1_pt1 | contig 13107 bp, 15 predicted proteins | sample 728181 | NCBI WGS metagenome assembly LULK01 (sample SAMN03860291, study PRJNA289734) | marine metagenome | biome: seawater column; feature: ocean; material: water; isolation source: Red Sea water column Station 169 - depth 10m | place: Saudi Arabia: Red Sea | collected 2011-10-15 | depth 10 m | reverse complement strand
ATTTATTGGGACCCTGATGAGGAATGGTTATTTACTGAAAAAAATATAGTATTTTCAGGAAATGATTATGATATTAGAGCATCTAAATTAGATGCTGATAAATCATTTAAATTATTAAAGACTGGTCAGTTAAATGGAAATTTTTTATTTGAAGATAATTAATGAAGTATTATAAAATTTCTGAATATTTATATCTTGTTATTGGTTCTGTTATACTAGTTGATCTAGTTTTATTTAAAGACTCAATTACTGACAATTTTCCACTATTATTTTTCTGTATATTATCTTTTTCAATGTATTTGTTTAGAAGATATTACAGAATTAAGTTCAATAAAAGGAATAAAAATAAATAATAGACTAAACATTAATAAAATTTAGTTGTGGATTCTTTAAGTAATATTTGTATTTTCGTTACCCAATTTTGAAATATGGCAGTACTAGGTAATCTTAGAAAAAATTCATTTGTTCTTATAGCAGTAATAGGAATGGCGTTATTTGCTTTCGTAATTGCCGGTGTTTTTGATGGTAGTGGATTTCAATCTCAAGAGCCAATTGGTAAAGTAAACGGTAAGGAACTCTCCATTTCTGATTTTAGAAATCAAATGGATGTACTTAAAAAATCTTATAATTTTAATGATTTACAAGCTTTGACAACTGCATGGGATGAATCTGTTAGAATAGAATTATTAAATCAGGAAATTAATAAACTAGGTATTGGATCATCCTCTGATCATCTAGAATATTTTTTATCACAAAGCCCTAGTTTTAATTCAGATGAACGATTTATTAATGATGCCGGACTATTTGATGTAAATAAGTTCTCAAATTTTATTTCTGAGCTCAAAGAGATTAATCCTGATGCTTATTTTCAATGGAGTAATCAAGAAAATCAATTTAATAATCAAATTAAAGCTAATACTTATTTTAATTTGATTTCATCTGGTTTAAATTCAACTTTTTTTGAGGGTAAAAAACAATATTCAACATCTAATTCTAATGCAAATATTTCATTTGTTAAAATACCTTATTCTTCAATATCTGATTCACTCGTTTCTGTAAAGAATTCGGAAATTTCTAAATATATCAAAGATAATCCAGAAGATTTTGAACAAGAATCAACTAGAAGTATTGATTATGTAATTTTTAATGAGTCCCCATCAAAAAAAGACCAAAATGATTTAAGATTGAGATTAGAAAACCTTTTAAATCAGAAAGAGGAATATAATCAAGTTTCAAAGCTTAATGAGGTTGTTCCTGGTTTTTTAACTACGTCAGATTTAGAATTATTTTTAAGTGAAAACTCAGATATTCCATATGACTCTATTTACAGACCAAAGGGATTTTTTAGCTCTGATCATGCCCAAATGATTTTTAATCTTGATAATAATCAAACTTATGGTCCATACACTGACGGTGAGTTTCTTAAATATTCAAAAATGATTGATAAAAAAAGAAACGGTAATGTCAGAGCCAGCCATATTCTTGTTTCTTACCAGGGTGCACAAGGTGCTTCTTCAGAAATTACAAGAACCAAAGAAGATGCAAGAAAAGAAGCTAGTAGAATTTTAAATTTGGCCAGAACTAATCCTGACAGTTTCTCAAGCTATGCTCTGGATTTTTCAGATGGACCATCAAAATCAAATGGTGGAGATTTAGGTTTTTTTCAAGAGGGTATGATGGTTAAACCCTTTAATGATTATGTTTTTTCTAATAGAGTTGGTAGAATAGGGTTAGTAGAGACAGATTTTGGTTTTCATGTAATTAAGGTTGTTGCGAAAGAAGATGTTGTTTTGGTTGGAACAATAGGTCTTAAAAATATTCCATCCGACAGAACCAGTGATTCTATATTTAACATTGCATCTAAGTTTGAAATTGACCTTGGAAAAAGTATTGATATTAATAAAACAGCATCTGATTTAGATTTTGAAGTTAAATCTTTAAATAGTATAGGAGAGCTTGATCACGATCTTCCTAACATGGAGAATCAAAGAAGATTGGTTCAATGGTTATTCAATGAAGACTCAAGTATTGGTGATTATAAAAGATTTGATTTGTCTCAAGGAGGTTTTGTAATTGTACAGATTAATGACAAACAAGATAAAGGATTGATGCCAGCTAGATTAGCTACATTGACGGTAACACCAAAGTTTAAATCGTGTAGAAGAAATAGAATCATACTCTGCATTTGAAAATCAATTGACAAGTAAACTAAGAACTAATCTTGATTTCAATATAGTTCAGAGCTTAAAAAAATCTGCTGATGTGGTTGATAATAGGAGCGATTACTATTAGAAAAAATTATCTTTAAAGTTCCAAAAAATATTCAAATAAAAGAATAGATAAACTAGCGATAAACAGAATTTTATCCCAGATCCAATCAGAATTCCTAACAAAGAGCCTAAAGCCGGTTTTAAAGATTCTTTGAGGTTTTTTTTGTTAATCATTTCACCAGCAATAGCACCTACAAATGGTCCAAAAAGTATACCTAAGGGGCCTAAAATTATAAAGCCAATAACTAAACCTATAGAAGCACCTATTAATCCCCCCTTTGAACCACCTAATTTTTTAACTCCAATTATTGGTATAATATAATCAAGAGCAGAGATTATTACTGCAAAAATGAAAGTTATTATTACAAAATAAAAGTTAAAATCAACTGCACTAGTTAAGTTTAAAATCAAGATGCCAATCCATGAAGTAATTGGTCCAGGTATAATAGGAATAAAACTTCCTACGATTCCAGCCATACATAAAATAACACCAATTAACAACAGAATTAAATCAATCATAAAATTTATACAATTTTTGTAATTTCATACTAAGTGAATATCACAAAAATAATATTAATAAGTTTAATACTTACAACATCATGTGATAGTAGAGTTGAGAATAAATTAACAGAAACTTTTGATGATAAAATTACTTGGAATGAATTAGATGAATTTCCATCGGTTAAGGATTGTAATAATTTAAATGAATCTTATCTCATAAGAGAATGTTTTGAATCATTTTTATCAAATCAGATTCTAGAAAAACTTGATTTATCTAATGTAATTATTAATAAACCAATCAATGATACTTTAACTATTTCTTTACTAATAAATAATTCAGGAAAAGTTACAATTTCAGAAAAAGATATTCCACAAAATATAATTGAAAACATTCCAAGTTTTGAAATTTTATTAGCTAATTCAATTGATTCCCTGCCTATAGTTTTACCAGCTATAAAGACAAATTTGGGTATTACAGTCAATTCCAAATTTAAATTACCAATAATTGTAAAATCAAAATAAGTTTGAAAAAAATAGACAAAATAATTTTAGGTATTGATCCAGGTACAACAATTATGGGTTTTGGACTAATAAAAGTCATAAATAAAAAAATGGAATTAATAGAAATGGAGGAATTAAAGCTTATTAAAATAAAAGACCATTATGTTAGATTAAAACTAATTTTTGAAAAAACAATAGAGTTGATCGATAAACATAAACCTGATGAAATTTCTATTGAAGCCCCTTTTTTTGGCAAAAATGTTCAATCCATGCTAAAGTTGGGAAGAGCGCAGGGGGTTGCTATGGCAGCTGGATTATCAAGGCAAATTCCTGTTACTGAGTATTCTCCAAAGAAAATTAAAATGGCAATAACGGGTAATGGCAATGCTTCAAAGGAGCAAGTGGCCAAAATGTTACAAAATCTATTTAGTATTAAAGAATTACCTAAAAATTTAGACTCAACGGATGGCTTAGCTGCTGCTGTTTGCCACTTTTATAATAATGAAAGTATATCAACTGATAAAAAATATTCAGGTTGGAGCTCTTATATAAAAAACAATCCAAAAAAAATAAATTAATTTTTGACAGGATTATATTTACATATTCCATTTTGTAAACAGTCATGTCATTACTGTAATTTTCATTTTTCCACTTCTCAAAATAACAGAGAAGAAGTATTAACTGCTATTAATAAAGAAATCAATCAAAAAGCATTAGGGTTTAATGATAAAATTTCAACAATATACTTTGGTGGTGGTACACCAACTGTCTTAACTGAAAAGGAATTAAACACCATTATTGAAAATATTTTAAAAAAATTCGATGTCGAAAAAAATATTGAAATAACAATTGAAGCAAATCCTGATGATTTAACTGAAAGTAAGATATCTAGTTTATCAAATTCAGTTATCAATAGAATAAGTATTGGTGTACAGTCTTTCATAGATAAGGAACTAAAATCTATGAATAGAGCTCATGATTCAAAAAAAGCCATAAAATCTATAGAAATGACAAAAAAATATTTCCAGAATATTTCAATTGACCTTTTATATGGTTTACCAGATTCTAATTTGGATTCATGCAATTATAATTTAGATTTAATTCAAAAATTTGACTTAAATCATATATCGGCTTATGCCTTAACAATTGAACCTAAAACAGCTTTACAATCATACTTAAAAAAATCAATAATCGAAATGCCCGATGAACAATTAGTTTACGATCAATTCAAATTAATAAATGAAAGATTAACCAAAACCGGATTTATTAATTATGAAGTGTGCAGTTTTGCAAAAAAAGATTTCTTTTCTCAGAATAATTCAGCATACTGGCTAAGAAAAAAATATATTGGAATTGGACCATCTGCTCACAGTTTTGATGGAAATTTTAGAAGTTGGAATATTTCGAATAATAAAAAATACATTGACCACATTAATCAAGGACTATCTTACTTTAAGAAAGAAAAACTAACTAGAATTGATCATTATAATGAATATATTATGACTGGTTTAAGAACAATTTGGGGTATTTCAACCGAATATATTGAATCTAATTTTAATGCAAATTTTAAAAATTATTTTCTGGAAAAAATTCAAAAGCACATTGTTCAAAAAAATGTAAAAATCAAGAATAATGTTTATCTAACTACCAATTCAGGTAGATTCTTGGCAGATGGAATTGCATCAGACTTATTTTTAGTAAATCTTAAATAAGTATTAACTGTAGAATTTATAAAAATTCGATATTGTTTCAATTCCATTATAAAAATTGGATAATCCAAAATGTTCATTTGGTGAATGAATTGCATCACTATCTAATCCAAAACCCATTAATATTGTTTTAACTCCCAATTCTTTTTCAAATTGAGCAATTATAGGAATTGAACCACCGTCCTTAACAGCAAATGGCTCTTTATTAAATACAGACATATAGGCCTTACTAGCAGCTGAATATGCTTTTGAATCTGTAGAAGTTAAATATGGTTGACCACCATGATGTTCGTTAATTTTTATTGACATTCCTTTTGGAGTTATGTTTTGCATATGTTCTGTAAAAAGACGACTGATTTTTTTCCAGTCTTGGTTACTTACAAGGCGCATTGATATTTTAGCATAAGCTTTACTTGGGATGACTGTTTTTGATCCTTCCTCTGTGTATCCTCCCCAAATTCCATTCACATCTAAACAAGGTCTGATAGATCTCCTTTCAACTGTACTATAATCCTTTTCGCCAAGGATATCTTTTATTTTTAAAGAATCCTTAAACTCATTCAAGTCAAAGGGTATAAGACTATCCTTTTCTCTTTGCTCATCACTATAATTAATCACATCATCATAAAAACCTGGAATAGTTACCTTATGATTTTCATCATGTAGAGATGAAATCATTTTAGCTAAACTATTTATAGGATTTGCAACACTTCCTCCATAATGACCTGAGTGCAGGTCTCTATTAGGACCAGTAAGTTCAACCTCAAGATAAGCTAAACCTCTAAGTCCAACGGTTATAGAAGGCGTGGTTTTATTGATCATTCCTGTATCTGAAACAATAATAATGTCGCATTTTAACTTTTCTTTATTTTCTTTTACAAAAGCTTCAAGGTTATCGCTACCAATTTCCTCTTCGCCTTCTATCATGAATTTTACATTGCATGTCAATCCACCATTATTGTTCAATACTTCAGTATCCCACAGCTCAACAGGGTCAACAGGTTGCACATCATAATGTCCATAAACAAGAACTGTTGGTAGGTTTTTATCAATAATTTTTTCTGCATAAACAATCGGGTGTCCTTTAGTCTCACAAATTTCACAATTATTCATTCCAAGATTTTGAAATTGATTTAATAGAAATTCAGCAGCTTTTCTAGTATCGTTATTATGATCTGTAACTGCACTGACTGAAGGAATCTTTATGAGTTCAAATAACTCATCTAAAAATCTTTCTTTATTGCTCTCGATATATGTTTTTATACTCATTACAAATAGATTGTAAATTTAACTAAATTCAATTTTTTTACATATAAAAATGCTAGGATTATTTTAATAAACTTGCTTATATTTGAACGCTTTTGCGGGTGTGGTGAAATTGGTAGACACGCTAGACTTAGGATCTAGTGCTTAACGGCATGGGGGTTCGAGTCCCTTCACCCGCACAATAAAACCCTGACATCTGTTGGGGTTTTTATTTTCTGACGACCCAAATTTCATGTAATGGATCGCCTTTACTACTAAAACCTTTATGATTCCATTCTTTATTTATTAGCTCATAATCAAATTCTAGATTAAGACCAACCTTCGAGTCGTCTCTTGAAAAATATTCAATGCTTTCAATGTATTTACCATCTTTTGTTATGTATTTACCTCCTCCACTTCCTGAGAATTGAAATGTTTCAGTATTGAAAGCAATCCATTGAAAATATCCATTAATTAAAAATTTCATTGTTTTTCTTGGTCTATCAAGATTTCTTCTTTGCTCATTTCCATTTCTGACTCTCCCAACCATTAACCATTTACCTTGTAAATCATTTTTTTTAAGAGAAATTTTTTTCCAATTAGTTTTTTTTTCTATTTCAATTTTTGAAATACTGTCATTTTTAAAGTTTGAATTAAATTCTAAACTCATGTTAAATCTGTTACCCTCTTTATTATAAAAACCACCAATTGTTTTGATAAACTTATTTGAATCAACCTTGTAGCTAGTCATAACTAAATAATTGTTATCAATGATAATTCTATTTATAATGCCATTTTCAGAGTATGAATAGACATCACTTTGTGAATATGTTGTAACGGTCAAGATTATTACTGTAAGATTAAGTATTATTTTTTTCATTTTATATTTCATTTTGAATAATTGATAAAGCCCCTAATTTACTATTTATGTATTCTGAAATTATTTTTACTTTATTTTTAAAAATATCTTTATTATTAATTAAATTCTCTAGTGCTATTTTAAATTCATTGTAATCTTTTACAGAAACAACTCCTCCCAAGTCTACTAGATCTTCTGCTTCAATAAATCCAGAGTAGTTTTTTCCAATAATTACAGGTTTTCGATATACACATGCTTCCAAGATATTGTGTAAACCTGAAAGCCCCATGCCCCCACCAACATAACTTAAGTCTGAATAGTTATAAATGCTTTTTAGATCTCCAATTGTATCTATAATTAGTATATTACCATGTACATTATTTTTATTTATTTTTGAGTAAATTAAAAACTTAGAGTCTAGTTTTTTAGTTATTTTATCTATATTATTTTTTGACACATCATGTGGAGCAATAATCCATTTTATGTTATTATTTTTTGACTCTTTAATATATTTTAATAATATTTTCTCATCTTTTTCCCAAGTGCTTCCACAAACAATACAAATATTATTTCCCTTATATTTTTTAATGACTTCATTATTGTTATTTTCATTTAATTGAGCCACAACTCTTTCAATTTTTAAACTTCCTGAATTTATAACCTTTTTAATACCTCTACTCTTTAATACATTTTCTGATTGTAAATCTTGCGTAAATATTTTAGTGTATGTTTTTAATGATTTGATCATAAAATCTTTGAAAGGACTTTTAAAATACCAGTCATTTTTTTTAAATCTTGATTCTAATAAATATGCTTTCATATCCCTTTTTCTTATTTCTCTAAGATAGTTAGGCCATATTTCTGATTTAATAAATATTGAAATTTTTGGATTTATTATATTAAGAAATTTTTTAGTATTTGATTTTGTGTCTAATGGTAAATAAAATGTATTATCTATTTCTTTAATTCTTTTTTTAAGTTTGAACCCCGACTCTGAAAAAAATGTTAGGATTATATTACATTTATATTTTTCTTTAATTTCTTTAATAATAGGAACTGCTATCTCATATTCACCTAATGATGCTGCATGAAACCAAATATTTTCATTTTTGTCAATTAATTCATTTTTAATTTTTTCAATTAAATCAATTCTATTAATTCTAAAACGATTGATCTTTTTGCTAAAAAAACTGAATATTGGTAATATTAATTTATCAACAAGTTCTATGATTATGTTGTATAAATGATTCACGATTACTAAAGTAATACATTTAGAAATACTATTTTTACCACAAATTCTGTTTGATGAATAAAATCCAAATGGTTGACCTGCAGAGTCAGTATAAAAACATTAAATCTGAAATTGATAATGCTGTGATTGATGTAATAGAAAGTGGCCAATACATCAATGGACCAGCAGTACAAGAATTTTCATCAAACTTAGCAAAATACATGTCGGTTAAGCATGTAATACCATGTGCAAACGGTACAGATGCTTTACAAGTTGCTTTAATGGCTTTAGAACTTCAACCTGGTGATGAAGTTATTACTACAGATTTTACTTTTGCAGCAACTGTTGAAGTTATTGCATTACTTAATTTGAAGCCTATTTTGATCGATGTTGATTTAGAGACTTTTAATATTGATTGTGATAAATTAGTTAAGGCCATAGGCCCAAAAACAAAAGCTATTGTGCCTGTTCATCTATTTGGTCAGCCAGCAGATATGGAAAAAATTATGCAAATTTCTAAAGAAAACAATCTTTACGTTATTGAGGATAATGCACAAGCTATTGGTGCCAAATATCAGTTCAAATCTGGACTAAAGAAAAAAGTTGGAACAATAGGTGATATTGGTACAACATCTTTTTTTCCTTCTAAGAATTTAGGATGCTTTGGTGATGGAGGTGCATTGTTTACTAATAATGATGAATTAGCGATTAAAATTAGAGGAATTGTTAATCATGGAATGTATAAAAGATACCATCACGATGTTGTTGGTGTTAATTCCAGATTAGATTCAGTTCAGGCTGCAATATTAAATGCTAAATTACCCTATTTAAATTTATACAATAAGTCTCGTCAAGAGTCAGCTAGAAAATATTCAGAAGCTCTAAAAAATTGTAATCAAATTATAACCCCAATTCTTTCAAATGGTTGTACTGAAATTTGTGGAAGTTGTGACTGTCATGTTTTTCATCAATATACCATTAGAATCCTTTCCAAAAAAAGAGATGAACTTGCCGATTATTTATTGACCCAAAAAATACCATTTGGGATATATTATCCAATACCCTTACATAAACAAAAGGCTTATAAAAGTGAATCTTTCATAGATGAAGAATTTGTTAATACTAATATCTTAAGTGATCAAGTAATATCTTTACCAATGCATTCTGAGTTAAGTGATGATCAGATTGATTTTATTACAAGTAAAATAATTAAATTTTTAGCTTAGTATTGATTGTGTTGTAGCTTCTCTATTAATTTTTCGAATCAAGCCTTGTAAAACTTTTCCTGGTCCAACTTCAGTGTAATCTAAATATCCATCATTTACCATATTATTTATGGTTTGTGTCCATAGTACAGGTGCAGTTAATTGATTAATTAGGTTTTCTTTAATTATATCAATACTTGTTGTTTTTTGAGCTGTAAAATTTTGATAAATTGGACATATTGGATTATTAAATTTAGTCTTATGAATCGCCTCTTTTAGCTCAAATTTTGCATCATTCATTAAATTTGAATGAAATGCACCACCAACAGGTAAAAGAATACTTCTTCTTGCTCCAATTTCATTAAATTTTTCACAAATCATTTTTACATCATTTAATTCTCCAGAAATAACAACCTGACCGGGACAATTAAAATTAGCTGCTATTACATTTCCATCAAAACTTTCGCATGTTGTTTTTATTATTTTATCATCAAGACCTAAAATTGCAGCCATTGTTCCATTACTTTTCTCACAAGATTTTTGCATTGCTTTAGCTCTTAAAAAAACAAGTTTTAATCCATCTTCAAATGAGATAGTATTGTTTGCAACAAGTGATGAAAATTCGCCTAAAGAATGGCCAGCAACAGCATTAGGTGAGTGAGTTTCTTGCAATACAATTAGTTCCGCAATTGAATGTAAAAATATTGCCGGTTGAGTTATTTTGGTTTGCTTTAATTCTTCTTCAGTCCCATTAAACATCACATTTGATAATGTAAAACCTAAAATATCATCTGCTTCATTAAAAAGTGATTTAACCTTATCATTGGATTTATATAAATCGTATCCCATTCCTGGGAATTGAGATCCTTGACCGGGAAATACAAAAGCTTTCATATTTAATTAAATTTTTTCATAAGTAATAAAAGTATAATCATACTTGTGTTTATCATCTTTTTTCTTCTCAGTTCTATTAATCTCAGCCCAGATTTTATTATCTATTTCTGGAAAGTAAGTATCACCATCAAAATTATGATGAACTCTTGTCAATTCAATCCTATCAGAAATGTTTAGAGCAATTTTATAGATTTCACCTCCTCCAATTATAAATGGCTGAGGATCATCACTCGTTAGTTTGACGGCTTCATCTAAAGAATTAGTTACAATTGCATTTTCAGCATAATAATCTTTTTTTCTAGTGATTACTATATTAGTTCTATTAGGAAGAGCTTTAGGCATAGATTCAAATGTTTTTCTACCCATGATTACGTGATGTCCTTTAGTCAATTCTTTGAACCTTTTTAAATCATCGCTAAGATGCCAAATAAGTTTGTTATCATTTCCAATGAGCAATAATTTTAGATTCATTTTCCATTTCATTTTTTAAATTTTCAATTTTCATTTTTTGTAAATTGATAAGTTTAGCTTTTTGTTTTTTTACCCATGAAATATTTATGAACTTATTAGTTACATAGACATTAAAAACATGAAAAAGCAAGGCGAAAAACCATATAAAAATAATCCAAAATGACCATGAGTAGTTCAAAAAGTAGACATTGCCAAATACTGAAAAAATATGATCAAGTGTTAGGCAGATAACTGATGCAAAAAGAAAAAGCACAAAATTATAATAAAGAATTTTCTTTTGATTTATTCTCTTTTGTGCATATTCCAATTGCTCGATTTGCTCTTGATTAATATCTGAACTACTTTTACTTTGCATAAAGTGCAAAATTAAGAGAATTAATCGTTTTACCTATTTCAATTAAATGAGATTTTACAAAGATTCACAAAAAATATATTTAGATAGTGCTAAGGCTGGACCCATGTACTATGAATTACTCGATTGGAGAACTAAATATGAGAAAAAGTCCTTAGTTGAAAAAAGTCAAATTAGAAATAATCATAAAAATCTTGTAAAAGATGTTGAGAAAAAAATAAGTAAATTTTTTAATGTTAAAGACGGAAGTATTTTTTTTACTACATCCTTTTCTTTGGGATTCCATTCATTGTTAAATGAGATTAAAAGAAAACCATCTTTTTTATTATTAAAAGATGACTACCCCTCAATATCGGAGGCAATAATTAATAAAGGTTTCGAAATTATATATGTAAAAAATGATGCTTTCGTTGAAAAAAACATTGAAAATGCAATAAAAAAATACAAGCCGAATTTCATAGCTATATCAATAGTACAATGGATAGATGGACTTAAAATTGACATTGATTTTCTCAAATATTTAAAGAAAAAATATAGTGAGATATCAATAATTGCAGATGGTACTCAATTTTGTGGGACATCTAAATTTAACTTTTCTAAGTCACCTTTCGATGTATTAATTTCAAGTGGTTATAAATGGATGTTATCAGGTTATGGTGTGGCTTTTATTTTAGTAAAAAAGAATTTTTATTCAAATAAATTTTTTAATTCTGATTATAATAAACTAAAAAAATCAATAGAAGTTGGACATTATGATATGTTATCAATTGGAAGCTTAGGCTTTTCAATTGATAAACTAAAACCAATGATTGGAAAAATTGAAAAAAAACTTATAACTTTTTCCAAATTTTTCAAAAAGGAATTAGAAAGCATTAACATGCTAGATGAGAAATTAAAAATTAGAAAAAGTCATTCTACTATTTTTAATTTGAAAGATTCAGATGATAAATTGTTCAAACATTTAGTCGATAATAAAATGATATGCTCTAAAAGAGGCAAAGGGGTTAGGGTCAGTTTTAATTTTTTTAATACAAAATCTGAAATAAAAAAATTAATAATCGCCCTTAAAAAATTTAATTTACGACCTTAAATTTTGCAACCCCAGAGTCTGAATTACTTCCAGAATTATCTTTAGTAATTACTTTCCAATAGTATGTCCCTGCATCATTAATTGCATGATTAATTGAGCTAGATGAGTGATTGGTTGCAATTTTAGTCGTTGGAGGATTTGCCGATCCAACATAAACATCATATTTTAAAGTATCACCTGAATCAGCATCACTTCCTGACCATTCAAATTTTATTGAACCAGATGTCACAGTCGCTTCAGATTTTGGGCTTATCAAATCAGCAGGGAAAGGGGAATAGTTTTCAACGGGATCACCCTTAAGATAAAATTTCCACTTCTCACTTTCCGCAGTATCAATTGTGGTATTAGATTTTGATGTAATAAACCATGAGTATGGATTACCTTTTTCAAGCTTTATTGTTAATGTAGTTGACGTCGTTGTTTGACTAATAATAGCCTGAGTGAGTAAGTTTTTTATTGTAATATCATAACTGTCCGTATTATCGGAAGCAGTCCATTTAAACTCAACATTTTCACCGTCTAAACACTCTGAGTTTTTGGCAGGTGTATTGAGAGTAGCTGCAGTTGGTGATGGTACTGGCGGTGGTGGATCGACGCCTCCGTCTCCACCTCCTCCTTCTTTTCCATTACAGGATATTAATAAAACTAACGATATAAATAATATGTATTTTAACTTCTTCATTCTTTTATAAGTTTTGCGGTTTGTTTAACAGTTTCTGATTCAACTTTGACGTAGTAAAGGCCAGGTCTTAAATTAGAAACTTGTATATCTATTGATC
>LULK01001600.1_pt1 | contig 13118 bp, 14 predicted proteins | sample 728181 | NCBI WGS metagenome assembly LULK01 (sample SAMN03860291, study PRJNA289734) | marine metagenome | biome: seawater column; feature: ocean; material: water; isolation source: Red Sea water column Station 169 - depth 10m | place: Saudi Arabia: Red Sea | collected 2011-10-15 | depth 10 m | reverse complement strand
CCATCACCAGGATGCATTAATTCCATTCTCATTAAAACAGAAAAAGCAGTTCCAATAACTCCTGCAACAATTGCAAAAATTAAATACATTGTCCCAATATCTTTATGGTTAGTAGAATACGCCCAACGTTTCCAACCAGTTGGAGTATGATGATCGTGTGATGCTGTTTGTGTATACATAATTTATTTACTCGCTAATTTAAGTTTATCATTTTCAATTTCTTCTTTTGCAAATTTCACGCGTGCCTCAGATAACCATTCTTGATATTCATCTTCACTAACTACTTTTACTGCAATAGGCATAAATGCATGTTTTATACCACAAAGTTCTGAACATTGACCATAATAAGTACCAACTTTTTCAGCCTTAAACCACGTTTCATTAATTCTTCCAGGCACCGCATCCCTTTTTACTCCAAATGAAGGTAAGGCCCAAGCATGTAAAACATCATTTGCTGTGATTAAAACTTTTACTACTTTGCCAACTGGAACTACAACTTCATTATCAACAGCTAACAATCTTGGTTGATTTGCTTTTAAATCTTTTTCTTCAATCATGTATGAGTCAAATTCCAAATTTTCGTCTGGATACTCATAACCCCAATACCATTGATAGCCTATTGCTTTAATTGTTAAATCTGCTTTTGGAATTGTATCTTGCTTATATAAAATTTTAAATGATGGAACCGCCATAACAATTAAAATTAAGCAAGGAATTAAAGTCCATAAAACTTCAACAGTTACATTGTGTGTTCTCTTTGAGGGATTAGGGTTTGCTGAGGCTCTAAATCTCACACACGCATAAAGCATTAAAAATAAAACAAATACACTTATTGCTATTATTATCGGTAATAACAAATTATCGTGAAAGGCTACAATATCTCTCATCGATTCTGATGCTGCTTTTTGAAAACCTAATTGTTTAGTTTTCGCGACAATTTATCAATTAATCACATAATTTATGATCGAAATTGCAGATATCACTGCGGTTTCTGATCTTAAAATATTGTCATTAATTTTGAGTGCTTGTACTCCTTTAAACGAGAGAATCTCCTGCCTTTCGTGTTCTGAAAAATCCCCCTCAGGACCTATAATGATGCAAATTGGATTATCTGAAAACTTTGTTTTTTCGATTTTTTTATTATCTGAATTTAAATCTGTAAAAATTAAATTCATTGAATGAGAATTTAGAAAACTTTTTAAATTTTGTGCTTGCTCGATGACTGGGACAGTAATTCGATTTGATTGTTCACATGCTTCTATAACTATTTTTTCTAACCGATCTTTATTAATCTTTCTTACAATAGTTCGATCAAAAACTATTGGTAAAAATTTTGAAACACCTAATTCAGTTGCTTTTTGAATCATAAAGTTTTGGTAATTTGATTTGATAGGAGAAAAAGCTAACCATAATTCTTTTATAGTTTCTTTTTGTCTTAACTGTTTAGTTGATTTAAATTCAACAAAATCTTTTGTAATATTCAAAATTTTTGCTTCCCATTCACCAGTTTTATTAAATAAAGAAAAAGTATCATTTTTTTTCAGCCTCATTACTTTAGTTAAATAATGAGATTGAGATTTATCTAATTTATCAATCATATTTTTTGATAATGTACTCGAAAAAAATAATCTTATATTACTCATATATGTTAAATTAATTTATGAAAAATATTAAAGCAATAATTTTTGATGCTTATGGAACGTTGTTTGATGTCAATTCAGCTGCAGAAAAATGCAAAGATAAAATTGGAGAAAAATGGGAGAGATTTGCAAACTTTTGGAGGACCACTCAATTAGAATATACTTGGCTTAGAAGTTTGATGGATAGACACAAAGATTTTTGGCAAGTTACAGAAGATAGTTTAGATAAATCAATAAAAGTTTTTGATATTGATCCTTCGATGAGAAATGAGTTACTTAATCTATATAAAATCTTATCCCCCTACAGAGAAGTTCCAGGTACTTTGAAAGCTTTAAAAGAGAAAAAATTTAAATTAGCTATCTTATCTAATGGTACTCCATCATTACTGGATCAATTAGTAAAAAGTAATCATTTGGATAATTTATTTGATGATATATTTTCCATAGAACAAGTTGGTATATATAAACCAAGTTCTAGAGTTTATGATATGCCAATCAAAAAATATAATATTAGTAAAGGTGAAGTTGCATTTTTAAGTGCTAATACTTGGGATGTTTCTGGTGGTGGAAATTATGGTTACCAATCTATTTGGGTTAATAGAAATAATAACATTTTTGATAACTTAGATTTTAAACCAAAATATCAAATTAAAGATCTTAACAAACTAATTCAATTACTTTAATATTTTTAAAATAATAAAGATCAAAGGTGACAAAATATTTTTTTTTGTGCTTGCAAACAATGGTACAATCCGCCATTGTATTTACCAAGATTAATTTATCATGATTAAAGTACTAGATTTATTAGGAAGAGTTTTAATATCTGCATTATTTTTTTTAAATGGAATTTTTAAAATCAATAATTATGAGGGAACTATAGGTTGGATGGAAAGTTTTGGTTTGCCTGGTATTTTGATTATACCTGCAATTGCTCTTGAAATAATTGGACCCATTCTAATTGTAATTGGCTATCAAACTAGAATTGCTGCTGCGGCTTTAAGTTTATTTTGTTTTGCAACAGCTATTATTTTTCACAATGATTTTGCTGATCAGGTACAGCTTACTGCTTTTCTTAAAAATATTGCTTTAGCTGGTGGTTTTTTATTCTTAGTAGTTAATGGTGCTAAAGGTTATTGTTTAGACAAAAAGTGATCTTGAAATTGATAATTAATTCGTTAATTAATTCGAATGAAAAATATTGAAGTAAAACAAATCATTGATCCAATCCCAGCTTCAGATGGAGCCGGAGTAAAATTAAAAAGAAGTATTGGAGTTGAACCCAATTACTTTGATCCTTTTTTAATGTTAGATGAATTTGGCTCTGAAAATAGTGATGATTATGTAGCTGGTTTTCCACCACACCCCCACCGAGGAATTGAAACTGTCACTTATATGCTTGCTGGTGATTTTCAACACAAGGATAGTACGGGTGGTGAAGGTAAAATGACTGCTGGTGATGTTCAGTGGATGAAAACTGGAAGTGGTATTATCCACTCAGAAATGCCTGCGATGAAAGAGGGGAAACTTCATGGATTTCAATTGTGGATAAATATGCCTGCAAAATTAAAAATGAGTAAACCAGAGTATATTTATATTGATGCAGATAAAATGAGCGTACATGAAGATAACGACAAAAAAGTAAAAGTTATAGCTGGTAAGTTTGAAAAAGCAGAGGGTCCGGTGAAAGGGCACAATGTTGAGCCAGTTTATTTTGATGTCGAACTAAATAAAGATAAGAATTTTAATTATCTTCTCCCATCTACACATAATAGTTTTATCTATTTAATAGATGGTGAAATAAAGATAGGCGAGCAAAAACATGACAATGTCAAAGATAGTACTCTAATATTACTTACAAGAGGCGAAAATTTGCAAGTAAAAGCAAGATCAAAATCAAAATTTTTAATCATTTCTGGAAAACCTATAAATGAAGAAATTGCGAGAGGTGGTCCTTTTGTAATGAACACTAAAGCAGAAATATTACAAGCCGTCCAAGATTATCATAACGGTACGTTTGTAAAATAAAAAATGAAATCTATACAAATAGAAAAATTTGGTGGACCAGAGGTTTTGGTTATTAAAGATATGGACATTGGAAAACCAGGTCCAAAAGAAGTTTTAATTAAAAATAAATCAATAGGCCTTAATTTTATTGATGTGTATCACAGGACAGGTCTCTACCCTATTCCATTACCAAGTGGTATTGGTCTTGAAGCTAGTGGCATTGTTGAAGAAATAGGATCTGAAGTAAAATTATTTAAAGTTGGTGATAGAGTTACGCATGCATCAATGCCAATTGGAGCATATTCAGAAAAACAAATTATGCCTGAAGAAAAATTGATTTCTGTTCCAGATGGTATTTCTGATGAAGTGGCATCTTGTATAACTCTAAAAGGGATCACTGCAGAATATTTATTACACAGAGCTTATCCATTAAAAAAAGGTGATAAAGTACTTTATCATGCTGCAGCTGGAGCTCTTGGTCAAATCTTATGTCCTTGGGCAAATTCTCTAGGTGCAGAAGTAATTGGAACAGTTGGTTCAAAAGCCAAAGAGGAAATTGCCAAAAAAAATGGCTGTCACCATGTAATTAATTATTCTGAAAAAAATTTCTCAGAAGAAGTTGAAAAAATTGTAGGAAAAAATGGTATTGATGTTGTTTATGATGGTGTAGGAATAAAAACATTTAAAGGTTCAATCGAAACATTAAAAATAAGAGGAATGATGGTAGCATTTGGTAATGCATCTGGATACGTTGATACAATTGATGTAAAAAAAGATATTAATGCTAAAGGGTTATTTTTTACTCGACCTTCTATTGCACATTATACAATAAAAAGAGAAGAGTTGGTTGAGTCAGCAAAAAAAGTTTTTGATGCAATTTTATCTAATAAATTTAAGGTGGAAATTTCAAAAAAATACTCTTTAGAAGATGCTGCACAAGCTCACAAAGATTTAGAGGCTAGATTATTAACTGGTCCAGCAGTAATTATTCCTTAAATTGAATATCCATATCAGAAAGGTGAAGTCTGAGAGCTTTTGTTGATATCTGTATTTCAATAATAAAAAATATGATTGAAATCATCATTGATAAGCAACATGAGCCAAAAATTATTCTCGCAATAAATAGTTCTTGTAAGTAAAGCCCGAAAACAGTTAACATATTGAACAAAAATCCAAAAGCAGCAAATAAAATACTTAATTTTAAAACACCAATTCTTTTCTCTAAATTTATCAATTGATCTTTCCATTCAGGTGGGGTGTGTTTTTCAAATACATATTCATCATGTATTTTTCTAATTAAAGAACTCAAAGTATGAAACCTGTTTGAATATACCCCCATTATCAGTGGGATTGCTGGAAACATTAATGCAGTAACTGTGTAATCTATATTCATACGAATCAATTTGATTATCAATCTTGGCTTTGTTATTTACAAGTAAAATTTATGAACCAACTAAACTTATTTATTGAACTGACAAGGCTTAAAAAACCGATTGGATATCTGCTATTATTTTGGCCATGTGCTTGGGGGTTAACCCTGATTTACTGCTGGATGTATAGTTAATGATATTTTAGATAGAAAATTTGATAAAAAAGTTAAAAGAACTAAAAATAGACCAATCGCTTCTGGAAAAATTAAAGTTCAAATTGGATTTTTATATGCTTTTATTCTCTGCTTATTCGCTTTTTTAGTTCTTATAAATTTCAATTATTTTACAATTATAATTGCTCTTGCTTCTATGCCATTAGCTTTCACATATCCTTTGATGAAACGATTTACATATTGGCCTCAGCTTTTCCTAGGGATTACATTTAATTATGGATTAATACTTGGTTGGACGTCAATCTCAGAACAATTAGATATAGTACCAATCATTTTTTATCTTGGAGCCATATTTTGGACACTAGGCTACGACACAATATACGGATTCCAAGATATTAAAGATGACGAAATTATAGGAGTAAAATCGACTTCAATAAAATTCAAAGGAACGGCTAAAATTTTTTTAATATTATGTTATTTATCACTAATATCATCGCTTGTAATTGGGGGATTGATGATGAATTTTAATTCAATATATTTTCTATCAATTACAATTCCGATCATACATTTATTTTTTTATCAAATAAATAATTTTGACTCCAAAAATCCTGCTTCATGTTTAAAAATTTTTAAAAGCAATAATTATTTAGGGATAATTATATTTTTTAATATTTTGGTAGGAAGGTTTTTTTAATGAATAAGACAAAAATTCTTAAAAGACTCTATAAAGATTATACAAAAAAATATCTAAAACAAATTTTTTTAGCAATATTTTTTTCATTGCTAGTGGCTGGAAGTACTTCTGCAATTGCTTGGCTTTTAGACCCAGCGATAGATAAAATTTTTATTCAAAAAGATCAATCATTATTAATTTTAATACCTTTGCTAATTATATTAGCATTTACAACAAAAGGTATATCACTCTATTTAGCGAAGGTGATGATGATAAATGTTGCTGAGGAAATAAAAAAAAAACTACAAATAGATATGCTGGGTACTTTAATAAATGCTGATACCCAATCAATAGACGAAAAACATTCAGGAAAATTTATCTCTAATTTAACTTATGATGTTCTTCACATAACAAATCTATTAAGTAATGGAATACTTAATCTGTTCAAAGATAGTTTAACTTTGATTGGTTTGCTCACTGTAATGTTTTTACAAAATTGGAAACTTTCATTAATTGCCATAATTTTGATACCGATTGCCAGTACGGCTGCAAGATCACTTGGTAAAAGAATGGGTAAAGTTACAACTCAAGCTCAAGAGAAATCAGGCTTTTTGACCAGATATTTGGTTGAACTTTTTAAAAATCATAAATTAACTAAAATCTTCCAAAAAGAAAAATATGAAACTAACAGAGCAAATGATTACTTAGATCAGCTTAAAGAAAAAAATAAAAAGATTGGAATTGTAATCGTAAGAATATCACCAATTATGGAAATTCTTACCGGATTTATGATTGCCATTTTAATCTTTTATTCTGGAAAATTAATTGCCAGTAATGAGCTAAGTGTAAACAATTTTTTTTCATTTCTAGCAGCAATGATGTTAGCATATCAACCAGTAAGATCCCTTTCGACATTAAATATCATAGTCAATCAAGGCCTATCTGCTGCTGGTAGAATTTTACCAGTTGTTGATACAAAAAACTTAATTAAAAATAATGAGAATGCAAAAGAAATTCACATTAAAAATGCGAATATCAAATTTAAAGATGTATTGTTTAGTTATAAAAATTCTGACGGCGATGTTTTAAAAGAAATCAATTTAGATTTTGAAGGCGGAAAAATGACTTCACTAGTTGGTCATAGTGGTTCGGGTAAATCTACTATTTTAAATCTAATTCCTAGGTTTTACGATTGTAAATCTGGTGATATCTCAATAGATAATCAGTCAATTTATGATGTAACATTACACTCGTTGAGAAAGAATATTTCTTTAGTTAGTCAAGAAACAACTCTTTTTGATGATACAATTAAAAACAATATAAAATATGCTAATCTAGACGCAAGTGATGATGAAATATTTGAAGCAGCTAAACTTTCGCATTGTGAAGAGTTTATAAAAAATTTACCTGAAAAATATGAGACATTAATTGGTGAAGATGGCGTAAGATTATCTGGAGGAGAAAAACAAAGAATTTCAATAGCAAGAGCAATGCTAAAAAAAAGCACAATTATTCTATTGGATGAAGCAACCTCCTCTTTAGACTCAGAGACTGAAACAAAAATACAAGATGCTTTAAAGATCTTAACAAAAGACAAAACCACAATTGTTATTGCTCACAGACTTTCAACTATTTTAAACTCAAACAAAATATTTATCATAGACTCTGGAAAAATAGTTGACTATGGAAAACATGAAGATTTATTAATTAATTCAAAAATTTATAAAAATTTTCATGATAAACAATTTCAGAGGTAATGATTTTTTTTATTTATCAATTTTTACTCTCTATAATTCTGTGCTTCTCTCCAATAATTATCATTGTAAGAATTTTTAAAAATAAAGAAGATAAATTTAGATTTAAAGAAAAATTTTGTTTTTTTTCTAAAAAAAGAGGAAATGGAAAACTAATTTGGTTTCATGGATCTAGCGTAGGAGAGATATTGAGTGTTATTCCGGTAATAAAAAAATATGATAACGATAAATCAATAAGTAAAATATTAATAACATCTAGCACATTGAGTTCATCAAAAATATTAGAAAAAATTAAATTCAAAAAAACTATTCATCAATTTTATCCAATAGACCATGTTTTTTTCTCAAAAAAATTTTTAAGTCACTGGAAACCAGATGTGGCAATTTTTTTAGAATCTGAAATCTGGCCAAGTATGTTTAAATTCATAAAAAAAAGAAATATTCCTTTAATCTTACTTAATGCTAGAATTACTAAAAAATCTTTTGGTCGTTGGAATAAAATAAGAAAATTTTCTTATTCTATTTTTAGTTTAATAGATAAAGCATACTCACAAAATTTAGAGACAAATTACTATCTAAAAAAATTAAAGGTTAAAAATATAAAGTCTACTGGGAATTTAAAATTTATCGAACATGATAGTTTTGAGACTAATCAAGCAGATAAAAAATTATTTTCACAATTTAGAAAATATAAAACTTTTGTGGCAGCAAGTACTCATAACACAGAGGAATTATTTGCAGCCAAAACACACATTTTATTAAAAAAAAAAGTAAAGAATATGATTACAATTATAATACCAAGACATATTGATCGGGTTAACCAAATTATTTCACAAATTAATGAGCTTGGGTTAAATGCAATATCTCGTAGATCAAAAAAAAAATTAGATAATATTGATATTTATATTGTTGATACTTTCGGAGAGTCTAAGAAATTTTACAAATTTGCCACAACTGTTTTTTTAGGTGGGTCAATTATTAGGAGGGGTGGTCAAAATCCACTAGAACCTGCTCGATTCGGTGCAAAAATATTACACGGACCCAATATTGATAATTTTAGAGATGTTTACAAATATTTAAGTAAATTAAAAATATCATCCTCAATAAACACTCCTCAACAATGTGCAAATTCAATAATTTTTAAAAAAAACATGAAAAAAGTAAAAAAAATGAAATATCTGGGTACAACAATACTAAAAAAAACCTTAAATGAGTTAGATAAATCAATTCATAATGAAATTTAAAAAACCCAAATTTTGGGATTACAAAAAACCTAGCATTCTTTCCTATTTATTTTTACCTATATCATTATTACTCAAAATTTTTAAATCTCTCAAAAACTTAACGACAAAAAAAAAAAAGTATTCAAAAATTAAAACTATTTGTATAGGGAATATATATCTAGGGGGCACAGGTAAAACCTCCTTAAGCTTAAAGATTAATGAAATTTTAAAAGATAAGATTAAAACTTGTTTTATTAAAAAATATTATTCAGATCAAATTGATGAGCAAAAAATATTAGCAAATCATGGAACACTTTTTAAATCAAAAGATAGATCCTTATCTATTAAACAAGCAATTGATGAAAATTTTGAGCTTGCAATTTTTGATGATGGTTTGCAAGATCCATCTATAGATTATGATTATAATATTGTCTGCTTTAATATTGATAACTGGATTGGTAATAGTTTAACTATTCCATCTGGACCACTGAGAGAAAATATTAAAAATCTAAAAAAATATCGGAATGTTTTTATAAATGGAAATAATGAAAATATTAATAATATTATAGAATATATTCATAACATCGATTCTAATATCAATATTTATCAAGGGGAATATATACCTTTAAATATAAATGAGTTTGAGAAAGATGATAATTATTTAGTTTTTTCAGGTATAGGAAATCATAAGACTTTTATATCAATGTTGAAAAAATATAACATAAATATTGTCAAGGAAATTGAATTTCCTGATCATTATATATACCTACAAAAGGAAATTGATGAAATAATTTCAATTTCAAAAAATTTGAATTGTAAGATTATAACTACTGAAAAAGACTACATGAGATTGAAAAATAATAATGAAATTTTTTATATTAAATCTGAACTAAAGATTATAAACCAAGAAAATTTTGTTAATGATATTTTAAAGATTTATGAGGATAATTAAATACTTAATACAATTTATTATAATTTGCATTTTTTACGTTATATTCAAAATTATTGGAGTAAAACTTTCATCTTTTCTTAGTGGAAAATTATTTGAAATTATTGGTCCAGTTTTTAGATCAAAAAAAATAATTGATAATAATATAAGAAAAGCTTTCCCAGATTATAATTCTGAAGAATTAAATAAAATTAAATCTTCAATGTGGAATAATTACGGAAGAGTCTTTGCAGAATACCTTTATATGAAAAACTTCAGAGATGGTAATCTTAGTAAAAATATTTCTTTAAAAGGTGAGGATGTACTTTTAAATATTAGAGATCAAAATAAAAAAGTAATATTCATTTCAGGACATTTTAGCAACTTTGAGTTAATGGCGATGCAAATCGATAAAATAGGTATTAAAATTGGAGCGATCTATAGACCACTAAATAACATTTTTTTAAATAAATTTATGGAGCGAATAAGAAAAAAATATATCTGTAACAATCAAATTAAAAAAGGAATTGGTGGATTAAAAGAATTAATAAAACTTAATAACCAAGGATTCTCAACCGCACTGATGATAGATCAGAGAGTTTCTCAGGGTATTAAGTCAAATTTTTTTAATGAGAAAGCGTTTACTACTACTATTCCAGCTCAATTGATAAAAAAATTTGATATGCCTGTTGTTCCTATTTTTATAGAAAGATATGAGGGTATTAAATTTAAAATGAAAGTGCTTGAACCAATTCACTTCTCGAAACAGGACTCTATTGAAAATATAACAAACAAATTAAATAATACTCTTGAAAAAATGATACTTGCTAATCCTAATAATTGGATATGGTCCCATAATCGTTGGAAATAACGCTATTTATTGTCTAATTCCTCTTTTTTTTTTGTAGCCTCAACATACGAATAATACGGTTCTTGTAGTTCAACATTCCAGTAAGTCAAATTTTCAAGACTAATTGCTTTACCCGAAACTGCACAAATGACATGGTCGCCGCTAATTTTTTATTCATTTATAGTTTATATATTTATACATGATTGTAGGGATTATAGGAAGTGGAGGAAGAGAGCATGCCATTTGTCATGCACTAAATAAGTCAAAAAAAATTGATAAAATTTATTGTTTTCCTGGTAACGCTGGTACCGATACATTAGCTGAAAACATTAACTTAGACATAAATAGCTTTGAGGAAATTAAAAATTTTATTCTTTCAAAAAAAATAGAGATAGTGGTAATTGGCCCAGAAAAACCTTTGGTTGATGGATTGACAGATTACTTAGAAAGTTTTGATATTAAGGTTTTTGGACCTAATAAAGTTGCTTCACAATTAGAGGGATCTAAAATATTTACAAAAAACATTTGTAAAAAATATAATATTCCAACTGCGAGTTTCGGAGTATTTAATGACCCAAATCAAGCTAAAAATTTTTTGAACAATTCAAATTTTCCAATAGTGATTAAAGCAGATAATTTGGCTGCAGGGAAAGGTGTTTATATTTGTGAAAATAAAGAAGAATCATATCAGGCTGTTACAGAAATATTTGAGGGAAAATTTGGTGATGCCAAAAATGTTCTCATTGAAGAGTTTTTAAAGGGTGAAGAAATGAGCTTTTTCATTTTAAGTGATGGTATTACTTACAAAAATTTTAGCACAGCTCAGGATCATAAAAGAGTTCATGAGGGTGATAAAGGAAAAAATACTGGTGGTATGGGTGCTTATTCACCATCACGATTAATAAATGAAGAGCTCGAAAAAAAAATTTTAAATAAAATAATTGATCCGACCTTAAGAGCACTAAAAGATTTTAAAACGTCATATAAAGGCTTTTTATATGCTGGGCTAATGATAACAAATAATGAACCTTATTTAATTGAGTATAATGTGAGAATGGGTGATCCAGAATGTCAAACTATTCTTCCTAAACTAAATACAGATTTCGGTGAAATTATTAATTCATGTTGTAATGGAAAATTAAATGAAAAAAAAATTAATTGGAATAATAAGAAAAGTTTATGTGTTGTCTTGTGTTCAAAAGGTTACCCCGAGACCTACAAAAAAAATGTTGAAATCAAAAATATCGATAAAATTCAATTAAACACTGATGACCACTTATTTCATGCTGGCACTATTAAAAAAGATGATGTTGCTTTGGCGGTGGGTGGACGGGTTTTAAATTTTGTTTCTTTATCAGATAGTTTTGAAAAATCAAGAAATAGGATACATGAACTTCTTAACAATCTGAATTGGTCAGATGGTTTTTTTAGAAAAGATATTGGTTATAAAGTTATAAAAAAATGAGAATAATTGGTGGAAAATTTAAAGGAAAAAAAATTTTACAACCAAAAGACAAAGAGACAAGACCCTTAAAGGACTTAGCAAAAGAATCTATTTTTAATATTATTAATCACTCTAATAAATTTAAGATTGATATTGAAAATTCAATAGTTTTAGATCTGTTTGCAGGTGTTGGCTCGTTTGGTCTAGAGTGTCTATCAAGGGGTGCTAAACATGTTACTTTTGTGGAGAAGTACAATGGGGTTTTGCCAATTTTAAAAAATAATCTAAATAATTTAAATATGAGAGAAAAATATAAGATTATAGAGGAAGACTTAATATCTAATTATTTTTTGAAAAAAATTCAGCTTAAATTCAATATAATATTTTTAGATCCTCCCTATAAAGAGAAAAGATTGTCAAATATTGTTGATAATATTTTTCAAGAAAAAATTCTCAATAAAGATGGAGTGATTATTGTGCATAGGCATAAAAGGGAAGATGACGAGTTTCCAAAAAATTTTAGAATTCTAGATGAGAAGAAATATGGAATATCCAAAATTATATTTGGTAATTTAAACTAAAATTTTCTTAGTCTCTTTTTTAATTAACTCGACAGCAGGTTGATTGTAGGGGTTTATTTTCAAAGCTCTTCCAATTAAAATAGTTTCTAACATAAAAAAACAAAATAACTCACCTAAAGTTTTTTCATCTCTTTTTTTAATTTCAAAACTTCTAAAAGGTATATTTTTTTTTGTAAAAACATTTTCTGTAGCTTTTTTTTGAGCGTAAGTAATATTTTGAATATTTTTATTTTTAAGAAAATTTTGTGAGGGTAAAATAAATTTATTTTCTATTTTGGGGGTATTATTTTCATGAACATAAAAAAACGTATAAAAATTATTTTTAAAACCATCCAAATAAAGCTGCATAACGCTATGATTATCTCTTGGCATATTAGACACAACTGGCAATAAACCTTTTCCCTTTTTACCTAAACTTTCAGCTACTAATTGTTGATACCACGAAAAAAAGTTTTGAGATTTTTCATCATAATTTATG
>LULK01001774.1_pt1 | contig 13121 bp, 14 predicted proteins | sample 728181 | NCBI WGS metagenome assembly LULK01 (sample SAMN03860291, study PRJNA289734) | marine metagenome | biome: seawater column; feature: ocean; material: water; isolation source: Red Sea water column Station 169 - depth 10m | place: Saudi Arabia: Red Sea | collected 2011-10-15 | depth 10 m | reverse complement strand
GATAATGAGAAAATTAACTTTTCGAATTTACTTTTTGAAATAACCAAAAGGACGTTGAATGAAAATAAATTTGAAAGTAATTTATTTTTTCTTTAAATCACTATCTATTAATAAGATTGCCGAAGGTTGATTAGAAGCAAACTTAACCTTGCCCAGTATGTTCGCAAATTCATCTTCTGATTGTGTTTGAGCCTCTATAATAGGATCTAAAAATACGTTAGTTCTTGTATCTGAAATTCTTTCTGATATGGAATAAAGTTGTTGTAGAGATGAAGTTAAATCAGCCTCCATATTAAAAGAATAAGAAATCAGCTCCTCTAAAGAATCCCATGTTTGAACGGGAGCAGGAATTTCATCTAATTTTACGCTTTGTCCTCTTGCGATTAAGTAATCTGCAAATTTCTGAGCATGCTCCATTTCACCTTGTGATTCACTTAGAAAATGAGTGGCAAATCCATTTAAATCACGTTCTTGAAACCATAGATACATAGAAAAATATTGAACATTGGCATATCTTTCCATTGTTAGATGTTCAAAAATGTTATCCAACAAACTTTTGTCTATCGGTTGAGCAACAGCTCTTCCAGATGGACCAAAATTAACTAATTTTTTTGTTTTTAAGTTATTTTCATTCATTTTCAGATAAGTATCTAAGAAAATAATACAACATTTTGTATAAATTAGTAATTAATAAATCCTTTAAATTAAATTAAATAATATGATAATGAAAATCACTCGCAATACTATAAATGAATTTAGAGTACAGTTTTTCTGAACTGCTTTTAACTAATAAAATATATAAAGATAAAAAAAAGAAATGTAAAAAGAAAAAATGCTCTAATTGGAAGGGAGGGAAGTGTAATTGCCTATAAATAAATTCTATATATATACCTTATGTGCTCCAGGATATAAAAAATAATAACTATTTTTATTTATAGAAAGAGAACATTTATCACCATTATTTAGGAGATTATTAATATCAGTTCTAACCCGCAATATGTTTCCATTAATAGTTACTTTATATATAAGAAATTCTCCAAGAAATTCTTTAGATATTACATTCGCATTTCCAGATTCTGATCTTTTAATTGATATAAATTTAGGCGCAATTGACATACTTTTAATATTTGCATTTTGTAAAGCTCCTGAACTATTTATTTCACCTAAACAAGACATATATGAATTACCATTTTTTTGAAGATTAATAATATTATTACCCAAAATAAAACTACTAACAAATAGGGTCTTGGGATTGTTTAGAAGGTTAATTGGTGTATCAATTTGATGTATTTTCCCTTCATTCATGACGGCAACTTTATCGCAAATTGACATTGCCTCTTCCGGATCATGAGTAACCATCAATCCACTTGCATTACAACCTTTTAGGATATTTGGGAGTTCACTTCTCAATTTTAGTTTGACATGCATATCAAGACTACAAAATGGTTCATCTAATAAAATAAAATTAGTACCAGGAGCAAGAGCTCTCGCAATTGCTAGTCTTTGTTTTTGGCCTCCAGATAATTCATGTGGGTATCTTCCAATAAAACTATCAAGACCTACAACATTTAATAAGTAGTCAACTCTGGATCTATCTTTTTTGTTTTTCAAACCAAAAATTACATTTTCCAAATCATTTAGAGAAATCCTCCCTTTAGAGGGATATTCGAACCCCGCGATTAATCTTAAAAGAGTAGTTTTTCCGCAACCAGAAGGACCAAGCAACCCTAACAATTCGCCATTTTCAATTTTCAGGTTAATTTCGTTTAATATCCAATTTGAACATTCTCGCTTATCATATTTATGATGCAAATCATCAATTATTAACGCATCATTTTTCACTAAGTTCTTCTTATTCAAATATATTAAGTTAGCAGAAAATATTCACCTAAAATATCCCTTGTATAATTTTATACACCATTTAATTTTCAAATTTAATGAGAAAGTCTGAAAGAGCAGAAATAATACGCAAGGAACTCAAAAAGCTATATCCATCGCCTCCAATACCCCTTGATCATACAAATGCATATACTCTTCTAGTCGCCGTAGTTTTAAGTGCTCAATCAACAGATAAGAAAGTTAATGAATTAACAAAAAGCTTATTTAAGGTTGCAGATAATCCAGAAAAGATGATGCAGCTAGGTATTAATGGCATTTACGAATACATAAAATTTTTAGGTCTATCTAATCAAAAATCAAAGAACATCTATAACTTATCTAAATTATTGATTGAGAAGCATAATGGTACGGTCCCAGATTCTTTTGAGAAGCTTGAATCTCTTCCAGGGGTAGGTCATAAAACAGCATCAGTTGTAATGTCTCAAGTGTTTAAAATACCCTCATTCCCAGTAGATACTCACATACACAGGTTGGCACAAAGATGGGGCCTATCAAATGGCGATAGCGTAGTTCAAACAGAAAAAGACCTAAAAAAAATATTTCCTATTAATGATTGGAATACCTTACATTTGCAAATAATCTTTTATGGCAGAGAATACTGTACTGCAAGAGGCTGTGATGGAACAAAATGTTATTTATGTCGCACTCTTTATCCCAAAAGAAAAAAGAAATTTATATGTAAAAAGCCTTAAGAAATTTATATAATATTTAAATTAGTTTTTTAATCATGAAAATAGCAATTACTGGTGCATCGGGGAAAACAGGTTATAGAATTTCCGAAGAAGCAGTTAAGAAAGGATATAAAGTAAGGCAAATCATCAGAAAGAATTCAAAAGTCTCAGCAGGATTAGAGCGTTTAGAAACAGTTAGGGTTTCATTAGACAAAAAAGGAGAACTTGATGAAGCTTTAAAAGATATTGATGCTTTGATAATTGCGACTGGAGCGAGAGCATCATTAGATTTAACTGGTCCTGCAAAGGTTGATGCATTAGGTGTATACAGGCAATTAGAGAGTTGCAAAAGAGTTGGTATTAAAAGAGTTATTTTAGTTAGTTCCCTTTGTACTGGTAAATTATTTCACCCATTAAACTTATTTGGTTTAATTCTTATTTGGAAGAAATTAGGTGAAAACTTTCTACGCAATTCAAATTTTGAATGGACTATTATTAGACCTGGAGGATTAAAGGAAAATGAAGATATTAAATCAGAAAATATAAATTATTCAAAAGAGGATACACAATTAATGCTTACTGATTTAAGAACTAGAAATGAGCCAATAAGACATAAAGCTGCATTTAAAGGCTGTCAACCAGAATTTCAAAGTCTTGTATCAAGATTAATAAAGCAGTTAGAGGACGAATTAGTTGCTGAAAAGCTTACTAATCGTGATAGTTAAAAAATTTAGATTACTTAAATGAAATTAAGTTATCCAATTTTGCTTGTTCTGAAAGTTCATCATATCCTCCAAAAAATTTATTATCCAAAAATATTTGAGGGAAAGTATTATGGCTACTTTGAGCCATAATTTTTTGAAAGCTCTCATCATTGTCTATTAGAGTAACTTCATGAGGGATAGATAAAGAATTAAGCAACCTAATTGCTCTTTTAGACCAAGGACAATCCTTTAAAATATATGCTTTTACACGTGATTCATTAGTGATTAAATCATGATTTGAGATATTAATAATTTTCTGTTCAAAAGAAAGTAATAATATATCAGTACCTTTTTTTACAATACATCCCTCCTCAAGATGCCCGCCAAACACATTACATCCCTCATCTGCAAAACTCAAATGTAAATGAACATCTCCTTTATTAAAATGTCCGTTTAAAGAAACTATCTCTAGATTTCCTTCAAATTTATTTATCTCTTGATTACCTGGGCATTGAATACAAACTGTTCTAAGATTACCAACCACTCCAGAAACATACCCGTATAAATTATTCGATAAAGAATATTCTTTAATTGAATTTATCAAATCAGATTCTGGAGATAGCTTTAGGCTATGAGGCTGCATTAGATATAAGGAATAATTTTGTAATATAAAACATCATCATTCATAAAGAGAAGTTGAGTTTATAATCTTTAGGATTCAGATTTAAATTAAATTTTAGAATCTAGCATCAAAAACCATTTAAAATTTTTACTAAAAATTTAAGCTTGTTGAGAGTGTAATATATTTTTTATATACAAAAACTAATTTGTTATTAAGAAAAAATCTTAAAAATTTGGCATTGAATATTCCCAATTTATTATCGATATCTCGCCTTTTCCTTGTATTTCCATTAATACTTTTTTTAGAAATTAACAGACCTTTTTATGTCTTTATATTGATTATTATTGGAGGTTTAACTGATTATTTTGACGGGTTAATTGCAAGGAAATTTAATCTTAAAACCAGATTAGGAGCTATCCTTGATCCCTTAAGCGATAAAGTATTCTATTTAATTCCTTTGACCTTCCTTTGTAAAAATAATTTTATACCCTTCTGGTCTTTGTCATTAATTTTATTTAGAGAATTAATTATCTCTAGCCTAAGGAACTCTACAAAAGACGGTTTACCAGCATCAATGTTAGGAAAATATAAAACATTTTTCTTTTTTATTTCAGTAATTACCTTCTTTACACCATTAAAAATTAGCTTATTGAATAATTTGGCTTTAATTTTTTATTGGTTAGGATTCATCCTGACTTTTGTGACTTTATTAGGCTATTTAAGAATTAAAAAGAATATTATCTGAATTTTCATCAAACTCCTCACTCTTTTTATTATTAAAATCATTCACAAAACTATCCTTTAGACCATTAAGTAAATCAAAAGTTGGCGCCCACTCTAAATCACGTTTTATCTTAGAGATATCAGTCTGATAATGATTTAATCTAATTGGAAATCCCTTTCGAGACTTAGGATCTAATTTTTGATAATCAAATGTTCTTAAAGAAATCTCATTTTGGTTTAATCCAAGAACATTCGCACAGAAATAAATTAAACCCTTGATTGTTACTCCTTTTTCACCTGAACAATTGTAAATATTATTTTTGGAATTTTCAAAATTTATGCACCTAATCATTACATCAGTTAGATCCGAAACATGGCCTAGCTGAGTAATTAAAGAACCGTCACCAGGGATTGGTATAGATTTTTTAGTAAATAACCTTTCAAAAAACCAATTTTCAATTTTATTATAATTTCCTGGTCCATAAATATAAGTAGGTCTAAAACTTGTAAAAGGAATTTTTTGGTTTTTTAACCAATTTTCTGTCTCAAACTTTCCTTTATGCCTACTTTCTGGATCAATTGGATCAACTTCGGATAAGGGTAGTTCACAATTATCTTTATAAACACCTGCAGAGCTTACATATATATATCTCTGGAAAGAGTTATCTAAATTTTCTATAAGAAGTTTGGTTTGTTCTAACTCTCGTCCAGAAATATCAAAAACAACATCATACTTTTCATTTCTTAGCTTGACGATATCTTCTGAATTATTTCTATCACCCTTAATTAAATTTGTTTTTTCAGGATTACTTTTATTACCTCTCGTGAAAATATCAATATCATAATTTTTACTTAATAACTTTCCAACCAAAGACTTGCCAACAAATCTAGTGCCACCCATTACAAGAATTTTCATATTCAAAAAATATTTAACTGAAGTAGTAATCTTAAATAGAATTACATATTGAATAGTACTACTAATAAGTAATTAATGAAAAGGATGATTCTATGGACCTAATACCAGCAATTGATTTAATGAATGGTAAGTGTGTAAGGCTTTTTAAAGGCGACTTTAATAAAAGAAAAGACTTCACAAAAGAGCCTCATGAGCAAGCTAAATTTTGGGAAAGCGAAGGAGCAAAATATATACATATAGTTGATTTGGATGCTGCAAAAACTGGATCCCCAACAAACGATAAATCAATAAAAAAGATTGCAAAAACAGTTAACATACCTATTCAAATAGGTGGGGGGATAAGGTCTCAAGAAAGGATAGAACAATTATTTTCTTATGGTATTGAGAAAGTTATCATGGGAACCTCTGCAATAGAAAATAAAGAACTAGTTAAAGACTTATCAAATAAATTTCCTGGAAGGATAATTGTTGGGATAGATGCAAAAGATGGAAAAGTTAGTACAAGGGGTTGGCTTGAGCAATCTAATATTTTTGCCACAGATCTAGTAAAGGAGTTTTCTTCATTTAAAATTGCTAGTTTTATTGTTACAGATATAAATACAGATGGGACTTTAGAAGGGACAAATGAAGAATTCATAAAAAGCATACTTGAAATTACAGATATTCCAGTAATAGCCTCAGGAGGTGTTGGTTCAATTTCTGATTTATTATCGTTAGTAAAATTTGAAAACTCTGGACTCTTTGGAGTAATAGTAGGTAAAGCTCTATATGAAAATAAATTCACAATAAACGAAGCGAATAATGTATTGTCAGCAGAGAGATTAAATGACTTTGATTTAAACACAAATTACTACGCTTAAAAGAGTATAAAAATTGATTTAAGGCTGGTGTTTGCAGTAATTGTTAGTTAATTTTGTATAAGAGATAAGAAATCTAGTCTTGGAATTAATTTCAAAAAAATCGATATTGATTATTGCTCCAAGCTTAATAGCAGAATCTTTATCGCTTAAGTTAACATCACTAGACCAAAATTTAGAAATTAATTTTAATAATGGAACAGGTGATAAAACTCCAGATTTAGTTATATGGAATGTTCTTAATTTCCAATCAGAAGATCTTATAAGGTTAGAATTATTAAAATTAAGAGAAAGATATGATGAGTCAAAGTTTCTTATAATTCTCTCTGGCGAACTTGTTTATGAAGCAAATACCCCTCCATCGTTAAATGCTGAAGGTTTTCTTTTAAATCCCAGTGCAGAAAAAGTTCTTGAATCTATTGATACCATTTTAAATGGAGGAAGGGTATTTGATATTGAAAATAATTCCCGAGTTCAATTAAACAAAAATAAGCCTCTCTCTTTTAGTCAAAAAATTCTAACTTCAGGTCTTAAACAAATAGATTCTGAAATTAATTATATATTCAAATATGTCAACTCTGATTCAACACCAGAATTTTATAAATTCATTTTAAAAGGAAGATTAAGAGAACTTATTACTGCAAAATCTTTTCTAATTTTCTTATGGGGTAATTCACTAGAACTTTATACAGAGGCAGTTTACACTGAAAATAAAATTAATCTTGAAAATAAGAACACTGTTTTCATTAAAGATAAAAACACCGCAGAAATATGGAATTTGATTTTAGATAGACTAAAAGAAAGGTATAGCTCAACTAACTTACAGGTTGAATTTAATAATTCATCAATAATTCTCTCTGGAATAAAGAAAGAATTCATTTCACGACTAATTTGCAAAATGTTAGATGAGTTAGATAATTTAGTAAAAAATATTAAGGAAAACTATAAGGAGAAAGATTTTAAAGATGATTTAAATTCTCTTATAAAAGAACTTAAAGTTAATACAATTTCAAATATCACAGACAGTTATTTTCGATTAAAAAAAGGAGGCGAATCTATTTCAATAAATGATTTTATTTATAGTGAGGTAAGTTGCGAAGAGATAGATAGAGAATCACACGAATCAATAATGTTTATTGAGCCAATTATTAAAAATGAAGCTCTTGACTATGATGGGAAATTACTCCCTCTATATGAAACAGAATCGTTTTTGATCCTTGAAAATATAATTTCAAATTGGACAATAAGGAACTGTAATTTATTAGCTTCTGAAATCTTTAATATTTGTTCTTCTTGGCCTGAATTAAGAACTGTACTTATAAATCCCGAATTACAATCGACAAGAAATTTTGAAAGATTTAGAAATAATATTAATAACTACAATCGCTGGCATGACTATATTTATATGCCTATCTACTTGTATGAGAGTAAACGAGAATATATTGATATTATCGATAAAAAATTTACCCGTTACTTTAAAAATGAAAATAGGGAGAAAGAATTAGAGAATCTAGAATGGCTACAAAAACAAGTTACATTGTTAGTTGAGATAAGAGATGCCGTAGCACCGCAGTTAGAAGTTGCTGTAAAATATATCGGTAATCTTTTCGTAACTTTCCTTACAAAGGTCGTTGGCAAAGCTATCGGTTTAGTTGGGAAAGGAATCCTTCAAGGATTAGGAAGATCAAGTTCAAAGTAAGTTTTTAAACTTTAATGAAAATAATTCAATGGATCCTAATAGCATTAATTTTCTTAAGTCCATATAAAGCAAATGCCTCTAGAGATTCTGATAGTTACGATGGCAACATCTTTCCTATATACGCAGGAAATGGGGCTATAGTTCCTCCCCAGACAACTCTTCAGGAATCATTAAAAAATAAAAGAGTCGCAGTTTTATTTTTTTATCTTGACGATAGCTCAGATAGTAAAGCTATGGCTCCGATAATATCTGGTTTAGATTTGATATGGAGAAATAATATAGATATCATTGCTCTAACTACTGATTTTCTGTAGAAAGTTTTAATGAATACAACAGTATCATTTCTGAAAAAAAAGATAAAAACAAAAATTAGTTAAAAAATGATATTAATAAATATCCTCTTAGTTCTTTTAATTTTTTTAATTCTTTCAGATTTATATATTAAAAACTCACCCAAATCAAAGTTAAATCTGGTACCTATAAATTACAAAATCAAAAAAAAGGATGGTTTAAACGAATTAATTATTGATTTAAAAATAACTAATAAAAGTAAAACCAAAGAGACGATGGTATCTAATATAAATTTTGAATTAGATTTTTTTAAAAATAAAGGTAACGAATATTCCCAAAATTTTAATTATCAAGAAGATATTTATATATATGAAAATAATAAAATTAAGAATTTAAATAATTACTGGCCAACAACAATTATCAAGTCAAATTCAGAATTATTTGTAAGAATCATATATAAATTTAGCAATAATAATTTTAGAAAAAAAATAAAATATCTATGGTTAAAAATATATTGGGAGAACTATGGACATTTTGGTATTTCAAATAATAAGGATTGTTTCTTAATTAATTTAGATGGTCAAAAACAAAGGCCGAAAGAAGTTTTTGAAATTCCAATAAATAATAAATATAAAGCTTTTGCTATTAAAACTGATTTACTTGGTTGCTTTGATAACCCAGTAAATACTGTGATTGAATACTGCAAAGGAATTGTAGAAAAAAATGATATTTTAACTATCGGTGAGAGTCCGCTAGCGATTATGCAAAATAGATATATTTCCCCTCAAAATTTAGAATATAGTTTATTTTCGAAAGCTTTATGTTATTTTTTTCACCCTACAAGCAGTCTCGCAACAGCTTGCGGCATGCAATTATTAATAAATAGAATCGGAGTCACAAGAATAACCTTTGCACTGTTTGTTGGATTTCTCTTCAAATTAGTTGGGATTAAAGGTATGTTTTATAGGTTAACTGGTTCAGAATCATCCCTCATTGATGATATAAGCGGTACAGTTACACCTTACGACAAGAGTATAGTTATGGGTCCTCTCAATGCGGATTTATTTTGTAAGGAGGTCTCGAACTATCTAAATATAGATGTTGCTGTTGTCGATGTTAATGATCTTGGAGGTGTGAAAGTCTTAGCAAGTTCAAGTAAAAAAGTAAATAAAATACTTAAAAGAAACTTATTATCTAATCCAGCTGGCAATGGAGATGAAAAAACCCCTATAGTATTAATAAGAGAAAAAAAGTAAATGAAAAAAGATACCTCTTATTCTTTTCAATCTAAAAAAGGAATGGAAGTAACTTTTGAAGAACTCCATATACGGCACATTAATCTTTTAATAGATATTAAAAATAAGGAATTGAATAATTGGTTTTTAAAGATGGCAATTATCAATACCTTTGATGACTTAAAAATCTTCTTGAATAATCTTAAGAAAAATAAAAATAAATGCATAATTGCTATATATGGAAACGAAATTATTGGTTATTTGAATATTTTTCCTTTAAACAAAAAAGAGACTTGCTTAAAAATATCTAAGCCCAAGTTGATTAATAGCAAGTGTTCTCTAACAGATAAACAATTAACTTTAGGATTGATAAAAAAATCTATCTCAATAAAAGACATCAAAACTTCAAGTTGGATAATTAACGCTGATATAAATAATGTTGACCTCATATCAACTTCAAGAGAATTAGGCTTTCAACCTTTAGGAGAGATAATCCTTTGGGATGGTACTGATCTAAATAAATCTATGAAGCAAAATACCAATGCCTATGCATTAATTAATGAATTCCAAAACATTAATAAACAAAATATATTAAAAATAGTTAATTTCATAAGATCAAATCAATCTCCCTTAATAAGAAATATTTTAGATTTTGATCAAGACGACATTCTTAAAAGAAATAACTCTAAGAGTGGTGCCTTAATATATGAAAATTCAGTTTTATGTACAATTTTAAAAGATATTAATTATCAAAATGAGGAAATTTATACTTTAACTATAAGTAGATATTGGGATAAGAGATTCAATTCTATTTTAAAAGAATTTATAAAAAGATTTTTTGAAAAATCACCTGTTTCATATTTAAAAACCTATAAAGAAAATTCTCAATTAAATGTTTTTCTCGAAGAGTGTAATATCAAAGAAAAAAATCAAGAAATAATTCTTATTAGGAACACAATAATTAAGAATGAAGCCAAACAAGTAAATATAATAAATCAATCTTTGGAATCAATCTTTGAAAAATTAAGTCCACAAGGTAATCCATATCCATCTCCTTTTCCATTAAAAACAAAGTGAAATTTTGCAAACCCAAACCCAAGTCAATTTTGAGTTTGGATATAGGTACCAAAAGAATAGGATTAGCTTATTGTGATCCCCTCTGCATAACATCAAATATACTTCCAGCAGTAAAACGATTTGAAAATAATCAAGAGATTAAAATCATTAGAAATTATATAAATGAATTTAATTTGACTGGTTTTATTGTGGGTATTCCGCTAGATGAGGAAGGTCAAATGACCACTCAAGCTATTGACTGTAAAAATTACGGTCAATTACTTTCAAATGAATTAAAGCTTCCATTTTCTTATGTCAACGAACATAGTTCAACTTGGGAATCTTCAGAAAGATTTGGAATAAAAAAAGATAAATCCGGATTGATTGATAGTTTTTCAGCAAAAATAATACTTGAACAATGGATCGAAGAAGGTCCTGAATTAGAAGAAATAGCTGGTAAACGTCAGATAAAATATTAGTATTAAAAAGGATAGATAATTTTTAAATGAAAGAAGCCAATTCAAATGATAATTATGATGCACAGACTCTTTTATTAAATGACTCAAATGGAAACGAGCTATTTTGTTATCTTGAACAATTAGTAAGTGTTGAAGGCCAAGAATATGCTTTATTAACGCCAGTTGATACACCAGTAAGTCTTTTTAAGATAAATGAAAAAGATGAACCTGAACTAATTGAGAAAATAGATAAAAATGAACAAATACTAAAAAATGCTGAAGCAGTTCTTCAAGAACATGATTTAAGACTTATCAGATCAGCAGTTACATTAACAGTATCAGGAGAACTTGAAGAACCAATTTACGATGAATTAGAAGAAGATTACGTCGATGATGATAGTGAGAGTTATGAATTGCTCGTTAACTTTAATCTTTTTGACCAAGAATAAATATGATCCCAAAAGCTGTAAAAAATTGGATCATAGAATCTAAAAAACTTTTCTCCTTATATCTAATAAGTAATAATCCATCAAAAAAAAGAATCGCAAAAATAGCGAAAGAATTAAATTTAAGGTATAAATACAATGCATCAAAACCTAGAAAAAAAGTAACTTTGTCTGCTATCAAAGAAATTGGCAGAGAGCCAAAAAATATAGCCATTATTGGCGACAGAATTTTTACAGATATTATTGTTGGGAATAGATGTGATATAAAAACAATATTAGTTAAGAGATTAAATAGAGATGGCTTGCCTATAAAATTTAATTTAACTTTGACAATAGAAAAATTAATTTCTCATTTTATAAAATGAAAACTTGGGTTATAAAAATTGGTACTAGTATTTTAAGAGGAACAGAGGAAACATCTACAGAAGAAGTTATTGAAAACCTTTCTAGATCCTTTACAAGTTTTCTTTCAAAAGGAAACAAATTAATTTTAGTAACTAGTGGAGCCGTCGGATTAGGTTGCCAAAAATTAAATATTAAAACGAGACCAAATGATTTAAGTACCCTTCAAGCTACTGCTGCAGTAGGTCAAGTTAATTTAATGTCCTTATACGATAAAGTATTTAATAAATTAGGTCTTAATATTGCTCAAATTTTAATAACTAAAGCTGATTTCAATTCACGAGAATCCTTTAATAACGCTTCTAAAACTTTAAAAAGATTAATCGATTTGAATGTTATTCCAATAGTAAATGAAAATGATACCGTAGCAAATGAAGAGCTTAAATATGGAGATAATGATACCCTCTCTGCTTTAGTTGCCTTGGCTATAAATGCTAACAAGCTTATTTTATTAACCGATATTGAAAATCTATACTCAAAAGATCCACGTAATAATAAAGATGCGCAACCTATTAAAGAAGTTCATAATAGTGAATTAAAGGAAATTAAAGATAAAAATATTCAAAACTCAAATAATGAATGGGGAACAGGAGGAATTTCTACAAAATTAATTTCTGCAGAAATAGCAACAAAAGGAGGAGTCGAAGTCCAACTAGTTGATGGAACTAATAAAAAAAACTTAATTGAAATTTTTAATGATAATAAAATTGGAACTTTATTTTATCCAGTAGAAAAACCTATAGGAAACAAAAAAAGTTGGCTTTCACATGCAATTCAAACAGTAGGGAAAATTACTTTAGATGATGGCGCTTCTTTTGCAATTAAAAAAAAAGGTGCCTCACTTTTAGCGGTTGGTGTTAAGAATGTAGAAGGAAACTTTACGATTAATCAGGCAGTTAAAATCGTAAATACAAATGATAAAGAAGTTGCAAAAGGTTTAGTATCAATAAGTAGCGACAAATTAAGAAGTATCTTAAATAATAAAGAAAATAACAACTCCTCGATAATTGTCGTACACAGAGATGTTCTTGCTCTCTCTTAGAAAAAAATTAAAACTGAAAAATGCTTTTAAGTGATTTAGTTGATCTAATAAAAAAAGGAAATTCAAATTTTATTAGTGCCAATATTTTCGAAGATTTAAA
>LULK01000953.1_pt1 | contig 13137 bp, 13 predicted proteins | sample 728181 | NCBI WGS metagenome assembly LULK01 (sample SAMN03860291, study PRJNA289734) | marine metagenome | biome: seawater column; feature: ocean; material: water; isolation source: Red Sea water column Station 169 - depth 10m | place: Saudi Arabia: Red Sea | collected 2011-10-15 | depth 10 m | reverse complement strand
GTATCCCATGACCAAGCCTTTACCTGCAAAGTTTTTTCCATTGATACTGAAATATCGTTGGTCATTTTTAAGCAGTCCCTCATCATCAACATAGAAAACATTTTTGTCATCATAATTAATTGCGTCTAAAGTGCGACACCCTAGAAGAACATATATATCTTCTAGGTTGCCAAGTATGTCAACTTCTTTGACAGTTTTCTCAAATGGGTTTATATGTATTGCTTTCATTATGCTGACTCCTTTTCTAGTGTAGCCAAGACAGACCACAAGGGTTGCAAGTCATTTTCTGTAATGCCTTGTTGAATACATTTATATTCATCATCGTAAGCAACTTTGTGCTTTGCCATATACCATTGTCCATTTTTAAACAGATATACATACTCAATTTCAGACTCTATGTCATTATAAAAAGTATGTGCTGAATGATAAATTATCGGTGGGAACTCATTTGCTCTATCTGATAAAGATTCGGCTAGAGTTTCTTTTATGCCAGAAAAATAACCTTGATTGGCTAATTGTTCTGCTTTCTTTTGGTTGTCATAATGTTGATTTAACATTACTCCGTTATGTTCTGGGTATCCGTCCCAATGACAGTATGCCACTACAACTTGCCCATTCGGTCGCTGATAAGCGATATTACTTCTTGTTGCCATTTTTAACCTCCTACAGTAATAATGGTTTAATAAAATGTAAGGCGTTGTTCATATGACATCTAAGCCGATACTATGTATGGACTACTGTGCCAAACTGGATTTATACTTTAATAGCTATCCAAGTTTTCTGCTAACCTGACAATTACAATCATACTCTTATAAATATAATTGTCAACTATTTGTATCCAATTAATATTATGTTTTTAATTATATGTAAGAAATTTGTAATGATAATCGCATACCCTCTTTCTTTTAGTCGTCCTCAAATAAAAAAGCAGTCGGGTCGGGTCGGGTCGGGTTGTCGGGTTAGTTTTTTGTTGTAGATATACCAATATAACACATAACAACACTATCCTTCAGGTTTTCGTCATCTGGTTCTGACGCTGGTAGTGAAAACAAATATACAAAAGAGTTGACAAGTTGTATCCTATACTTTATATTAGATACTTAATCATTACATAGGAGAAAAATTATGATTAGAAAATATGAAATGGAGGCTATGGCGAATCAAGTTATGGTCGGGTTAGAAGAAAGGATTGAAAAACTAGAGAGTGATGCTCGTAAAACTTCACAATACAAAGCTATTGAGAAGAAGCACAAGCAGTTGTTAGCCTTGCATAGAAAATATCGTGAAATAGACAAAGAGTTAGGAGGCTTAAAATCAGAAATTAATGACGATATTCGTGATTTAAACAACAATCCCAATACTAGCAAGAAGTATGCAATCAAAAGCGACATAGAAGAAAAGCTAACTGTTGCTTTAATTAAACCAGATGCACAAAAATATATCGAAAAGATAATTGCACAAGTGGTTGACTCTATTCAATTATAATGGCACAAGCCCGATAGAAATGTCGGGCTACTTTTGTCGGAAGTCGGGTGTCGGGTTTTGCTATACGAGTATTAACTAAAACACACAGTTATAAACAAATATTAATATTCGAGGCCGTCCCAGACGAACCGTCATGCTGGAAAGGGATTAAAAAAAACATAAACTTTTTTTCACAAAGGGGTTGACAAGTTGTATCCATTTGTTATTATATAAACTCATTTAACAACATATAGGAGGTTTAAATGAAAACATATAGAGAAATTATCGAAGAGCTTGATGCGATTGCTGAAGATGAAACTAAGTCGCAGGAAGAACGAGATGAAGCAAGAAAGAAGCGTAATGATATTCTTGCAGAATTAACATTAAGAGCCTACGGTTAAAATGTAAAGAACTGCCCGATGAAAGTCGGGCATTTCACAAGTCGGGAAGTCGGGATTGTGATTAAGTTATCAGTTATATGGACACACAAGTATCAGGAATACACAATAAACGAGAGCTTAGTCCCAGCCCAGGTATCTGCTGGATTAATAAAAATAAACTATTGACAAGTTGTATCCAGATGTTAAGATAGTTCTTTTACATACAGGAGGATTAAATGTATAAGATAGTAAGGTTTTATAGAGACAGTAATCACAAAGACCATAACAAAGTTATCAAAACGGGATTAACTGAGAAAGAAGCCCAGGAGCATTGCCAAAGAGAAGATACACACGAGCCTGGCGTTTGGTTTGACGGCTATACAGAGGAATAAATGGAACTGTTAATATTTTGGGGTTTTGTTCTTGTGGTGGTTTTCCTATTGTCGGGTCGGGATTGAAGTAGCTTTCATGCCTTGTTCGATAAACTGCCACAAGCCTATCACAATACAAAGTTTGCTGGACTCCAGGGGCTGGAAAAAAAAGATGAAAAAGGTGTTGCAATTTGTATCCAATAGATTTAAAATAGACACATAATAAATTAAATAGGAGTGATTTATGGCATACAAAGTTTTACCTCACACACAAAACAAAGATTATTCATTTACTTGTGACAGATGTGATTCTCCAATCTACGAAGATGAAGAAATGCAAATCAAAAACTATCCGTATAAAAAATATGGAATGGATTGTTGGAAGAAAGTAGAAACAAGGCATTATTGTTGGAGGTGTAAAGATGAATAAAAAGTTTTATGGTTATGTCGGGTATTGCCATAGGAATTTACCACGAGTGTGGTCGGTATCTTTAGAGCAATGCACACAAGAAGCAGAAAGATTTTGCAAACAGAATCCAAAGCACATGACTAGAAAAGGCATTTGGATTTACGAACTAGACAAAGAAAAGACATTAAAAAAAGTTGTTAATAATTGTTGACATCTTGTATCCAATAACCGATAATAGATGTATCTTTAATAAACATATAGGAGGTTTTATGAAGATTCAATTGAGACTAACCATAGAGGGTCAGTTGATTGGTGGAGGTTGGGAAGACAATTGCCAATCTCTTATAGTAAATGGTGTTGAGATAATCAGAAATGGTCAGCCAAATTTGGAACTCGCACAGATAGAAGAACAACAGGAAGAAGTTCCTACATTAAGGGAGATTAACTAATGCAAAATTTAGATTCTAGAATTGATACAGAAACTAGAGAACTTGTAAGACTACAAAAACTCTATGAAGATGTTGGCGAAAAGTACGACAAGAAGATTGAAAAGATTAAAGAAAAGGAAGACAAGGAGATGATGTTTATCTGGCTTGAAATCTGTAAACAAAAAGAAGTCGTTAATAATCTACATCTAAAAAAAGGAGCTTAATATTAGATGTAGATAATAAGGTCGGACATCTTGAGGGAGCATTATGCTCCCTTTTTTTATGGGCAGGATTCCTTGCCTTCACAAAAAAAACAGTCGGATATGCCGTCAAAAGGGGTGGGGAGGCACAAATAGGGTTGCATCTATATATAGACACACAAGGATAATAACTCACACAAATAAAAAACATATTTAACACATTTCTCTTTTTTGTGTTAATATCTGATGTAAACAGCGAGGTACCACATGGAAGAAGATATGATGGGTATGCAGGTTCAACCTGTAATGCAACCAGAACAACCAATGATGCAAGGGACTCCTGGCCCTCAAAATATGGCAGGTCAAATGCAATCAGAATTAGATTCAATCTCAGAATCTGATAGAGCAAAGAAATACAGGCTTTTTTGCAACAAGTAGGCTTAACTATGGAAGAATTGCAACAAGCTAGGGAGATGTTTGGAATATAATGGCATTACCAGCAATACCAGCAGCATTAGGAGGGTTAACAGCAGCAGCCAGAGGGGCACAAATGGCACGTGGAGCAGGTATGGCAGCAGGAGGTATAGGCGGTTTAGCAAGAATGGCTAGAATGAATCCTATGATACCAGGTCTTGGACTTGCAGGTACTGCAGCTTTATATGACGCTACGGACGGATTTACACAGCCACCATCACCATCGAATGTTTTACTCAACAATCCAGAAGAATTAGGTAGGTATTTTGCACAACAAAAATTTTCAATTCAGCAAGCACTACAAGAGGCACAAAAAAACTTAAGACAGCAATTTGTAGAAGACCCTAGAAACTACTTGGAGTTAGTTCAATATGGCTATACGGATGAAACGGACAAATTGCAAAATCCACCACCTCCTACACCGTTGCGAGGAATGGGTGCTCCACCCCCTCCACCACCTGAACCACCAGCAAGAATGGCAGAAGGTGGTCCAATGTTTATGCGTAATGAACCTAATATATTTTCTATAGACGCAGATATTGCTAATCTTATGAAAGAGTACAATATGGTAGTGCGTAATAACGAATTTGCACGTGCTCAACAAATTGCCCAAGAAATTGACCAATTAAACCAACAAAAAATAGCAATTCAAGCTCAAAATGTTCCGTCTAGTATGAATCTAGCTAATCCACAAAGGTCAGAAATAGACAGCATATTAAATAGAATCAAAATCAGATAGCCTCTCATGGCTGAAACAACACCAACTTATAGCCAAATCAAAGAGCAGATTGAAGCAGGCAATATGCGTGAAGCTTATCGTGTTTTTGAACAATTACCCATAAAAGACCAAATAGCCATTAGTGTCGCTCCAGGTATAGGAGATGCTTTGGCTGCTTACGAAGTTGGTGAGTTTGGTCGTAGAGGCGTAACAGCATTTAGAGAAGGTAAAAAGTTAGGTGCTGCAGGTAATATTGCTTTAGCTGGTCTAGCAGGCATAAGTTTGATTCCTTTATTTAGATTCCTTCGTGGTGCAAGAGGTGCAGCAAAAACTGCTCCAAAAGCAGTCGACTCTCCAAAAAAAACTGAAAAACCCCCTGTAGTAGAAGAGCCGCTGTCACTTCCTGCACCCAAGGATGATTTACCCGAAGTTAAGGAGTTTGTGCCAAAACCCTTGGCAGAAATGAATTATAGAATTGGTCCACAACAACCAGAGCTTGCTTCAAAAGCCAGGAAATATCTTAATAATATGCAAGTTGCTGGTACAAGAAAAATAAATACTAAGTTAGATGACTTAACACCCGATGAGTGGGTGGACGAATTAGGTAAGTTAGGGCCAGAAATTTTTGGTGAATTAAGATTATTGAATGTAATTACAGAATCTGGTGACATACACCCTAAATTACTTAAATCTGCAGGTGAAGGTAGAACTATAACTAAAAAAGGTTTAGACAACTATCTTGCAAGAGAGCAAAGCAATGCAATCAATGCACGTACTGTGCAGCCTGGGCAAAGTGGATATATAGATGATACTTTGGCTAATTCACTTTTAAGCAACAAAGAACAAAATATATATTTTTTAAGAGCACCAAAAAGTGTAAAACCTAGAGGTCGTAATGACATACATATGTCAGGTTTCAACCAAGATGGTTTAAGAGGCAATAGACACTACACGTTTGATGGGTATGCTAGAAACTTCAGACCTGCTTTACGCAACCCTGCGACCAATGAAGTTGGTGAGGGCATACCAAACCCAAGCTCTGGTGTGCAAAAGAAAATACAAGACATGATAGATGACTTAAAGTTGGAACCAACAGATAAGTTTTCATCTACTGTAAGAATACAATCAGACTACATGCAACATGAACTAAGAGGTTTTCAAATAGCAAAAAAAGAAAAATTTGATACTTTAACAAATGTTTTAAGCATGGATGGTGCACGAAATTTGCAAAATTTATCTGAAGTAGTAGACGACAATCCTAAAGTTTATAAAAGGCTTTTAACACCAAAAGCTCACAAAGCTTTGCAAACTAAAGATGTTGATACTTTAAAAGAAATTTTAGGACCAGATGATTATCAAAGATTATTTGGTACAGACCGTGCAGAATTAATAAAAGCAACAGACAAATATCTTAAAAGAGCACAGTTGTCTGCAACATCTCCAGATGTTAGAAATTTACCTGAAAATTTCCGTACGCAAGACATGGTTGAAAATATTGCTGAGACTATGAGAAGAGTTTTTCTTGAAGAAGTTCAAGGTGCACCCAGATTTGTAAGAAGTAAAGGAAAGATTTTAAAAGGTTTTTATTCAAGTACAAGTGATAAAGTAGAATACAAAGCAATAACAAAAAAAGAATTTTTTTCTAATGTCTATATGCGTTTAGAAGGATTAGAGGGTAATTTTTTAATAAACCTAACTGAAAATGCTGGAGAAATGGCAAGAAAAGATTTGGATAAATTATTTGATAAAATTTTAAAAGAAGTTGCTACTCCATTTGAACAAGAACAAATTTTATTAAAATTTACTAACAAAACTGGTAAATATTTTTCTGCTTTTGAAGACCCAGTTGCTCAAAAAATAATTAATAAAAGATTGATTGATGCAAATAAATCTGTAGAAAAAATAAGAGAGCTTAGAGCAGCAGGTAAACCTGCAGCAAATGAAGTAGAAGAGTTGGCGAAAAGTATTGAAGGGTTTAATATAGAATTTGGCATAACACCAAGAGAATTTGAAAGAGCTACAGGTAAACCCTTTGCAGACGCTATTGGTTTAAGTCAAGATGAAATATTTAATATGGTCGATGCCAGTGGCCAAAGAGTTTATAAAGGTATAGATTATGATGATAGGCGTGGCTTACTCCAAGCTTTTTTTGATGATATGGGTGACCCATCAAAAATGTTTATGGAAACAGGAGACGGTGACACTGTTGTCAAAAATGTAGTTGATTTAGTTGATGAAGATTTACTACCATTCATAGACCCTTATGTTGTTACACAAAGAAGTGGATATAAAAACACCAAAGGCGAAATGCCTATTCTTTCAAACTATGGCAAATTACCAATAAGAAGAGGTATAGCAAAAGCATACGATGAAGGTGCTGATGGATTTCATGCTGGTCCTGCACAATTAATAGATGAAGCTAGAGGTAATCCTGATAAAATTACTCTTGACCAATACGCAGCTAACGAAAAAGAAATAGCCAAAGTTATCAATGAACTACTACCAAATCCAAAAGACCGAACTGGTGTTCTCCATAAAATAGAAGGCACTGATACCATCTATGACGGTACGTATATTAAATTTACCGACAAACTAAAAAAAGCTCTAGCAGAAAAAGGTGTTGATGCCTTTGCTAAAGGTGGTGCGGTAGAAAGCGATAACATCAAAAGCACCTATAAACTCCCAAACGATATTAAAAATAATGTATTTAAAATTATAAATACTGATATACAAGACTTACATGAAGATGTAGTACGACCTAAGTTTAAAAAACTTGGTATTGACAGGTCTCAAATACAATTAAAAAAAGATTATGATTTTTATGGTAATGATTCCTATAACGCATATTACGTTTTAGCTGATGCTTACCTAGATGGAAAAATTACGCAAGATGATATTTATGAATATTTTCGTAAAATAGAGCCTGAAAATTTTTTGAATAAAGATGGCAACAGATACAAAAATATGCAAAACATGTTTAACGCTTCTGACCAAGATAGCTATTTTTACGACATTATAAGAAGTGTAAAAACACAGAAAAAAGCAGAAAAACAATATCGTGCATTAATAAAACGACTAAAAAAAGACCACAATGTTACTGTGCAAGATTATGAATACGGCAATCCACAAAACAAAAGACAAAGAATTACTGATTATTTGTTTAAATTTAGTGGAGAAAAAGCCAGAGCTAATGTAAGTATGGCAAGACCATTTATAGACCCTGCAGGTGAAGCTATTATAAATATGCCTGTAGATTACGACTTTAAAGAAAAATTAGAAATTTTAAATGAAGAGTTGTTTCATGTAGGTCAATACAGAGACGAAGCAATAACAGGTAAACCTATAGATAGGTTGAGAAATGTTAAGTATTTAATGCCACCAGGCATAAGAGGTCTGATACCAAGTGACCCAAATATAGAATTTTTAAATAAAGCACGCAATGAAGCTTTGAGAGATTTTATTGGATATAAATTAGGTACACACTCACATCAATACGGTAGATACTATGACCCAGAAGCTATTGAAGGCATACATAGAGATTATGAACAATCAGAAGAGTATTTAAAACAATTCGGTTTAAGTTCCACAGACCCAGAAAGTTTTACTTATAGAGACCCAAAATCTGAATATTTTTTTCAAAATCCACGAAAACAATATGCAGGTTTTGCAGAGGGTGGACCAACTTCAAAAGCGGAACTAGAAGATAAAATAGAAGAAATACAAAAACTTCTAGAATTTAGAGCTTACGACAATTTATTTAAAGGTGGCACACTAGACGACTTGTATCAAGATTATGATGCAAGCAAAGATGTTGTTAAAGATATAGAAAGCCAAGTATCAAAAAATTTAGCTGAGTCTTTAAAATTACCATATCAAGATGTTATTGCTGATATTTTACAAGCTGATGACCCAAGCAAAGAATTTGCAAAAAGAAAGGATGCTTTTCAACTAAAAAAAATTGATGAAGCAATATCTGCTTTAAATTTGCCTGTAGATGTAAATGTAGGCCTAGATAGTGCACAAATTACCAAAGAAATACCCTTGCCAGGTAACGTTGATTTAGCATTTGGTGCTTTTAAAGACCCTAATAAAGATGTTAAAACTGCAGCTGGATTAGGATTTACTGAATCGGGTAAGTTTGGAGATTTGGATATATTTGGTGCTACAGGCGATTATATGCCACCTGGTTTGTACGCAGATTATACGTTGGGCGATATTAAAAAAGGACCCCTACAAATTGATGTAACTAAAAAACCTGGTTCTGATATTGAAACCAAAGCACAATTAAAAATAGGCGATAAAACAAGTCCTTTTCAGTTTGACGTAATGAAACAACCTGGGCATGATTACGCACTATCTGGTAGATATACTTTGGATAAAGATATTTTTCCTGCAGACTCGTTGTATGGTGAAACCTATCGAGTACCAACCCAGCTAGAAATATCAAAACAACCGAATCGAGACTTATACGGTAAATATGAAGTTGATATTTTGGGTGGCGAGGGGCAAAGTCTTGCACCGATAAAAGATTTTAATGTTGCCCCACGCACAAGGCTTGGTGGTAGAGGCTCTATCGGACTATCGTTTATGGTAGACACACTTAAAAATGCTGGCTTACGTTTGCAGTATATGTACGAAAATCCTGAAACAGGTGGATTTTTTAACCTAACATATGACCCAAAAGCAACACAAACAATAAATATGCCTGACAATATTGATTCACAATTGCGTGAACTTACTTACGGACAACCGCTTAGTATTGAATTTGGTAGGCAGTTTTGAACCTTTCACATTTATCAGACCAAGAAATTAAAGAAACCCTTGTTTTACAAGAACGCTTAGAGTTATTAAAAAATCAAAATAAATGTCAAAATAGTTTTTTGGAATATGTGAGATATATGTGGCCAGAGTTTGTTTGTGGTCGTCATCATAAAATCTTTGCACAAAAACTTGAAGATGTTGCTAACGGTAAAATAAACCGACTTATTGTCAATATGCCACCTAGACATACTAAATCAGAGTTTTGTTCTACCTATTTTCCTGCTTGGATTATGGGTAAACAGCCCAACCGTAAAATTATGCAGACTACTCATACAGGCGAGCTTGCTGTAAGGTTTGGTCGTAAAGTTAGAAATATGATGGACACAGATGAATACAAACGTATTTTTGACAAAGTAGAGCTTCAAGCTGATTCCAAGTCAGCAGGTAGATGGGAAACAAACAAAGGTGGTGAATATTTTGCAGCAGGTGTAGGTGGAGCTATAACAGGTCGTGGTGCTGATTTATTAATTATTGATGACCCACATTCAGAACAAGACGCATTAAGTCCTAGTGCTTTAGAATCATGTTGGGAGTGGTACACCTCTGGACCTAGACAGCGTTTACAACCTGGTGGAGCTATCATACTTGTGATGACTAGGTGGAGCACCATTGACTTGACTGCGAAACTGTTAGATGCACAGAAAGAAGAAGCAGCCGACCAATGGGAAATTGTAGAGTTTCCTGCTATATTTCCAGAAACTAACAACGCTTTATGGCCTGAGTTTTGGGAACTTAAAGAATTAGAAAAAGTAAAAGCTTCATTGCCTGTACAAAAATGGAACGCACAATGGATGCAAAATCCTACATCAGAAGAAGGTTCAATTATTAAACGTGAATGGTGGAATATGTGGGAACATGATTCTTTACCGCCTGTAAGTTACATAATACAAAGCTACGATACTGCTTTTTCTAAAAAAGAAAATTCAGACTATTCTGCTATATCAACGTGGGGTGTGTTTCAACCTACTCCTGATTCACCTGAGTGTATTGTTTTATTAGACGCACAAAAAGGCAGATGGGACTTTCCAGAGCTTAAACGTATTGCTTTTAATGAATATAAATATTGGGAGCCAGATATGACTTTGATTGAAGCAAAAGCATCTGGTACGCCACTTACACACGAATTGCGTAGATTAGGCATACCTGTCGTCAATTATTCACCTACAAGAGGGCATGATAAGTCTACAAGGATGCACTCTGTTGCACCCATATTTGAATCTGGTTTGGTTTGGGCACCGCAAAAAAAGTTTGCTGAAGAAATGATTGAAGAGTGTGCAGCCTTTCCTTTTGGTAAAAACGATGATTTATGTGATACTATGACACAAGCTCTAATGAGATTTAGAGAGGGGGGCTTGGTATCACTTGATGATGATTACCAAGATAGAGAAAAGGCACCAGTTAGAAGGGTATATTACTAATGGCAATAGAAAAAGACATCAATCCAACCGTACTCAACGAAGAAAATCAAATACCTTTAGGCAACGAAGGTATGCAAATAGCATTAGATGCTATACAAGAAGCTGGCGAAGAAGACTTTATCATGCAAGAAGATGGTAGTGCTGTATTAGAATCAAGCATACAAGAACCACGTATGACAGGGTTTGATGAAAATTTAGCAGAATCTATGGATGAATCCGAACTCATGCAAATAGCAAACGAGCTATTAGATGGTATAGAAAAAGATAAAGCATCACGTGAAGACTGGGAAAGAACTTACACAGATGGTCTTAAATACTTAGGTATGAAGTTTGATGACGAAAGGTCTGAGCCCTTTGAAGGTGCATCAGGTGTAATACATCCTTTGCTTGGAGAAGCAGTAACAACCTTTCAAGCACAAGCATATAAAGAATTATTACCTTCAGGCGGACCTGTTAAAACACAAATAGTTGGTGCTTACAGTTCAGCTGTTGAAGAGCAAGCACAAAGAGTCAAAGAGTTTATGAATTATCAAATAACCCATGTTATGGAGGAGTTTGATGAAGAGCTTGACCAAATGTTGTTTTATCTACCTTTGGCTGGTTCTGCGTTTAAAAAAGTATATTACGATGAAGCTCTAGGTAGAGCAGTATCAAAATTTGTTGCACCAGAAGATTTAATTGTCCCCTACTATACAACTGATTTAGAATCCTGCCCAAGAATTACAAACGTGGTAAAAATGGCAGAAAACGAAGTAAAAAAACTTCAAGCCATAGGTTTTTACAGAAGCGTTGATGTTGACTATGGAGATGACGTATCAGACACTTCAGATGTCAAAGAAGAAATAGAAAAACTATCAGGCATACAAGCTGCACACGATACGGGTGAAGTATCAATTTTGTATGAAGTGCATTGTAATTTAGAACTTAATGGTTTTGAAGACACTAATGACAATGGCGAACTAACAGGTATAAAACTACCATACATTGTAACTATTGATGCAGGCTCAAATGATATATTATCTATCAGAAGAAACTATCAAGAACAAGACCCACTTAAAAACAAAATAGAATACTTTGTACATTTTAAGTTGACAATTAATTGATGCAGGCACGCTAGCAAACTTACCAGCAGGTTTTAAAACTCGTGGCATAAGAATACGAGATGAAGATGTGCCTTTACAGCCAGGAGAATTTAGAGATGTAGATGCCCCTGGTGGTGTACTAAGTCAAGCTATACAGCCTCTACCATTTAAAGAACCAAGTAGAACTTTGCTTGATTTGTTAGGTATTTTAGTAGATGGCGGTAAAAAGTTTGCGTCAATAGCAGAAATAAACACTGGTAAAGGTAATCCTAATGCTCCTGTAGGTACAACTTTAGCTCTTTTAGAGCGTTCTACAAAAGTTTTATCAGCTATACACAAAAGATTGCATAATTCACAGAAAAAAGAATTTAGATTACTTGCACAAGTGTTTCAAGAGTATTTACCACCAGAATATCCTTATGCAATTGCAAATGGTGAGGCTACAATTAAATTATCTGACTTTGATGACAATATAGATGTTTTCCCAGTTTCAAATCCAGATATATTTAGTCAGTCGCAAAGAATAGCTATGGCACAAGAGATGATGGCTTTAGTTCAATCTAATCCAGAAATTCATGGACCAAATGGTATTTATGAGTCTTACAAACGTATGTATGCTGCGATAGGTGTAGACAATATTGAGCAAATATTAACACCACCACCCCCTACAGACCCAAAACCTATGGAAGCAGGGTTTGAAAACAACAAATTGTTGCTTGGGCAACAGGCACAAGCTTTTGGTCAACAAAACCATGATGCACATATAGCAACACACTTAGCACTACTGCAAACACCACCTGTGCAGATGAACGCACAAGTCCAAGCACTGATACATTCACACATCATGCAACATTTGCAAATGAAAGCAGATGCTATGGGAGAACAACAAATGCCACCTGATGTTCAACAACAGTTTCAACAAATACAACAGCAAGCTCAACAAGCAAGTCCAGCAGAAGCAGAACAACTTGTGCAACAAGCTGGAGATATACTTGCACAATTTTCTGCACCAATTTTGGCACAGCTTATACAAGAGTTCAGTCAACAGGTTGCAAATCCTGAAGATGAAGACCCACTTGTATCGATTAGAAAACAAGAATTAGCACTGAAAGGCCAAGAGTTATCTTTAGAACAACAACAGTTTATACAAGAAGAACAGCGTAAAGCAGCTGAAGCACAAAGACGTATTAATGTAGACCGTGAACGTATTGGTGCTATGGAAGATATTGCAGAATTGCGTGATGAAACAGCTAGAGCTAGGTTAGAACAACAGGCTAGATTCAAATTAATGGATATAGAAAATCAAAAATAAAACTTGCAAATTTAAAAAACACACATAATAATAAACCACATGATTAAAAGAACAGAAATC
>LULK01000682.1_pt1 | contig 13149 bp, 15 predicted proteins | sample 728181 | NCBI WGS metagenome assembly LULK01 (sample SAMN03860291, study PRJNA289734) | marine metagenome | biome: seawater column; feature: ocean; material: water; isolation source: Red Sea water column Station 169 - depth 10m | place: Saudi Arabia: Red Sea | collected 2011-10-15 | depth 10 m | reverse complement strand
ATAAGTGGTTAGAACACCCGCTTGATCCATTTGTTGCGTAGTCACTTTGCCCATTCTTTTTCCAAGTATTCTGGCTGCTGTACTTGCTAAAGGAATCATTACTATTGCAACGATTGAAAGTTTCCAATTTTGATAAAACATGACACCCAATAATCCAATTAATGTTAAAGAGTCTTTAAAGAAATTCAGTATTGCAGTACTTACAAGACTAGTTATCAATGATTCATCATTAGTTAAATTTGTAAGAAATTTTCCTGAATGTTTGTTGTCAACTAATTTGGTATCAGCCTTAATTAGTGAATTAAACATATCGATTTGAATATCTTTTCGAACTTCTTCAGAAACTCCGATCATAATAATTTTTGCTAAATAAAGCGATCCTCCTTTGATAGCAAAGGCAATAACTATTAGAATAGGAATAAAATAAATCATTGATTGTTCTTGTTGTATAAACAACCTTTCTATTGCTGGATCTAATAGGTAAGCGACAGCTGAGGTGCTACCAGCTAAAAGAATAGTAAAAAATACTGATAATAAAATTTTATTAATATATTTTTTGGTATAATCATTAAATAACCTTCTTAATATCTGGATATTGCTCATTTAAATTTTACCTATGATTAAACTAATAAAAATTAATAGCCCTACGAAGTTATTTGATTTGAAAATCATTAAACAATTAGCCTGTAAATGAATTTTTAGTTTTTTTAATTGCAAATAAAATAGTTGATAAAAAATAATTATCAAAAGCATGAAATAGAACATATTAAATTTCATTAAAATTCCTACTGTTAACAAAGAGAACATTAAGGTTAAATAACATATATTCAAAAATTTTTTTGGTTTAGATTTAAATTTAATTGCGGTCGATTTAAGTCCTATAATTTCGTCATCTCTAATATCCTGAAAGCCATATATTGTGTCGTAGCCAAGTGTCCAAAATATGGCTCCAATATAAAAAATTATTGGTATAAGATTAATTTCATTGTTTATTGAAGTCCATCCAAGTATCAAACCATAGTTAAAAGTTACCCCTAAAAAAAGTTGTGGCCAGTATGTGAACCTTTTCATTAAGGGATAAGTGAATGCAAATGGCATTGAGACTAAAGCTAAAAAAATTGTAAATTTATTAAAATTTAATAAAACTATTAAAGCCAATAAACATAATATTAATGAATAGGTAATTCCAAGTTTTACTGAAATTTTTCCAGATGCAATTGGTCTATTTTTGGTTCTTTGTACTTCTTTATCAAAGTCTCTATCTATTATGTCATTTACAATACAACCAGCCGATCTCATTAAAACAGATCCCAAAAAAAATAATATTAGATAAAAAATATAATCCTTCATGTCTTTTGAAAAATCAAAAGCGATAGTCAAGCCCCATGCACACGGCCAGAAAAGTAACATATAGCCGATTGGTCTTTTCAAGCGTGTAAGTTCAATGAATAAATTTAGTTGGCTCATAAAAATTTACTTGTAAATAACAAAGGCAACATTGATAATCAAACTGATTCGCATGAATATTGATTATACAGTAACTGCATTGATGTTTCCCGCTATTCCTTTGATAATGGGAGTTTATAGTAACAGATTCCATTCTTTAAGTGCATTAATAAGAGAGCTTCATGATGAACATGTTTATGAAAAACATGTTCCACCTGAATGGAAAAAACAATTTATTAATTTAAGCGGTAGAATTACCTTGCTTAGGTGGTCAATTATGTTTGGAGCATTTGGTTTTTTATTTAATATGATCACAGTTTTAGCTCTTTACTTGAATGAGGTTTTTATAGCTAGATTAATTTTTGGATCTTGTTGTTTATCAATGATGATTTCAATAATTTTTTTTATAAGAGAAATTCATGTTTCAACAAATGCTCTAAGATTACATATGTCAGATATGGATGTAAAAGTTGATTAAGGAATTATTACCGCAGGGCCAGTTAGTACTCTCGCCTCTAAATCTTTGTGTGCTTGAGCTGCGTCTTTAAGAGAATATTTTTTTGAAATATCAACTTTAAACTTACCAGATAAAATAGCATCAAAAACTTTTTTTGCCGACTCAACTAATTCTTCCCTTGTCACAGTGTAATGCGCAATAGATGGTCGAGTAAAAAATAATCCCTTGGCATTTATATCTTTTTTAACATCAATTGTATCGACATATCCTGAAGCATTTCCGAATGCTACCATCATTCCTCTAATCTTTAATGTTTCAATTGATCCTTTGAATGTTTTGATGCCAACCCCATCATAGACTACATCAACACTATTTTTGCCGAAAATTTTTTCAACTTCTTCTACAAAATTCTTTTCAGTATAATTTATTACATGATGGCAACCATTTTTTTTTGCTATCTCTTCCTTAGCTTTTGAACCTACAGTGCCAATCACTTGTGCACCTAAGGCATTTGCCCATGGGCATAAAATTTGACCAAGTCCACCTGCAGCAGCATGATACAAAACTTTGTCCCCTTTTTTTAATGGATATGCCCTATGAAGTAAATATTCTGCAGTAATTCCTTTTAAAGTAATACAAGATGCTACTTCATCAGAAACACCATCAGGGACGGACACTAATTTTTCTTCAGGCATTATTTGTTTTTCTGAATATGCTCCAATTGGCATTGATGCATGAGCAACTCTGTCACCAACTTTAAATAAATTAACCTTAGATCCAACTTCTTCGATAACACCACAGGCTTCAAGACCAATACCACTAGGTAGTGGAATAGGGTAAAGACCTGTTCGATGATAAACGTCTATAAAATTCAAACCGATTGATAAATTTTTAATTAAAACTTCTTTTGGTCCAGGTTTTTTAATTTCTACATCCTTATAAACAAGAACCTCAGGTCCACCAAATTTTTCAATTTGTATTGATTTCATATTTATTTTACAAACGTACCATTATGATAATCTTGAACAGCTTGCAAGATCTCAGCTTTGGTATTCATTACAAATGGCCCACCTCTAGCTATTTCTTCATTGATAGGTTTTCCTGAAATAACAAGAAATTTTGCATTAGTTTGTGCTGCAACTTTTAAAGCTTCACCTTTTGATAATAAGATTAGAGTACTATCTTTAACTTTTTTGTGGTTCCTTTCACCAATTTTTATTTCACCATTTATTAAATATATAAAAGTATTGTGAGTAGTGGGTAAATTGTAATTAAATTTTTTTTCTTTTTTTAATTCAACATCAATATAAGTCGGTTCTACATTATGTCCCTTTACAGGACCTTCTGCTTTTTCAAATTTACCTGCTATTACTTTAACTTGCTTATCATTATCTCTATGAACACTCATTTTATTAGCATCAATATAAATATATTCTGGTTTGCTCATTTTTAATTTAGCAGGCATATTGATCCACAATTGAAAACCATGGAGCTTCCCTTCTTTCATTGCTGGCATCTCAGAATGTATTATGCCACTTCCAGTTTTCATCCATTGAACATCTCCTGCAGTCATTCGACCTTCACCACCTGTACTATCTTTATGCTCAAAATCACCAGCCAACATATAAGTTACAGTTTCAATTCCTCTATGTGGATGTGGGGGAAAGCCAGCAATATAATCTTCACTATTTTCAGAACCAAATTCATCTAACATTAAAAAAGGGTCAAAGTAATTTGGTTCAACACCAATGCTTCTTTTCAATTTTACTCCTGCACCATCTGATGCTGGAATTGGATCAATAATTTTTTTTACTTCGATATTTTTCATCAGTTTCAATTAACAAGTTTAATATCTAATTCAAGATTATTTTTATGCATGTGGTAAATAATCAATTCAAATTTTATCTAATAACCCTGTTAAATCTATGATTTCATGATTTGGTTTGTAGTCCAAATTATCAAAAATATTATTATTTCTGTTTACCCAAATAGATTGATAACCATAATTTCCACCACCGGAAACATCCCAAGTGTTGGCACTTAGAAAGGCGATTTCATTTTTTTCAATTTTATATTTTTTAATTGGTATATCGTAAACTTTTGAACTTGGTTTATAAATACCAACTTGTTCAATTGAAAATAAATCATCAAACAGATTATTTAAATTATTACTTTTAACTAATTCATTTAATAATGAAGGAGTTCCATTAGAAAGAATAGCTAATTTAAATTTTTTTTCTTTTAAAGTTTTTAAAGTTTCTGGAACTTCTTGAAAGGGGGAGAGGACTTTATATAAATTCAATAATTCACCTTTCATTTTAGGATCTATATTAAAAGCCATCATAGATTTATCCAGGCTGTCCTCTGTTATTTGCCAAAAATCTTTGTGTCTTTTCATTAAACTTCTAAGCCAGGTATATTCTAGCTGAGTGGTTCTCCAAAAATTTGCAAAAGGCTCCCACTTGTCTCCAATTTTATCTTTACATTTTTCAGCAGCAGAATTGACATCAAACAATGTGCCATAAGCATCAAAAATTATTGCTTTAATATTTTTCATAAACTAACTTAACACAAATGAGTAATATTAGATTATTTTTTTCAAAATCATTATCAGCTAACCTGACTGATAAATTAGATAAATCTCAATCACATTATTTAACAAAAGTAATGAGAGTTAAGGAAAATGAAGTTTTTTCTTTATTCAATAAGGAAGGAGAATGGGAAGCAAAAATTTTAGGAATATCAAAAAGTATCGTTGAGTTTAAAACCACAAAAAAATTAAGACAAAAAGAAAATATCAAAGAACTATGGTTAGCATTTTCTCCAATCAAATCAAATTATCAGAATTTTATGATACAAAAAGCAACAGAGCTAGGAGTTACTAAGTTTTTACCAATTATTTTTGATAGAACAGTTGTAAGAAAGATTAATAAAGAACGTTTAGAAAAAATAGTTATTGAGGCAAGTGAACAATCAAATCGTATGAATGTACCTTATATTGAAAACTCTCAAACCTTAGATGGTTTTTTAAAAAAAAACTCAATGGATTTAATATTCACAGATTTAAACTCAAATAATATTAAAGTTGATAAATTAAAACTTACAGATAAACCAGTTTGTATAATTATTGGCCCAGAAGGGGATTTTTCAGAACCTGAAAGAGATAAGATTCTCTCTTTTAAAGGAGTTCAATCAGTTAAAATTAATGAGAATATTTTAAGATCAGAAACAGCCGTCATATCTGCGATTTCAATCGTAAATTATGTGATTAATTGATAAATTGTCGCGAAAACTAAAGTGTAATTTTTATAAAAGAGCTTTATATAGCTATTAAAAATGAAAATAATTTTTTACATATTTCTAGGAATTTCAATATCGCAAAGTGCTTTTGCTAACCAACCAGTTGAATGGCAATTAGGTTTTCAAAAAGCAGCATCAGAGTCTATGAGAGATATAGTGGCGTTTCACGATAATCTTTTACTACCAATTATAATTGCAATAAGCGTATTTGTTTTATTTTTAATGCTCTACGCATGTGTCAGATTTAGAGCTTCAGCAAATCCAAACCCTTCTAAAAGAACACATAATGTGACTGTGGAAGTTTTATGGACATTAATTCCATGTTTAATTTTAATTGTAATGGCAGTTCCATCATTTAAAATTTTATATAAACAAGATGCAATCCCAAAAGCAGATTTAACAATTAAAGCAATAGGATATCAATGGTACTGGGGATACGAATATCCAGATGAAAATATAATTTTTGACTCATACATGATTGAAGAAAAAGATTTGAAAGCAGATCAACCTAGATTATTAGCAGTAGATAACGAAGTTGTTGTCCCTGTTAACAAGGTTGTAAAAGTTTTGATAACTGCAAATGACGTGCTACATGCCTGGGCTTTACCATCTTTTGGAGTAAAAAGAGATGCAGTTCCAGGAAGAATTAATGAAACTTGGTTTAAAGCAGAAAAAGTTGGTACTTATTATGGTCAATGCTCAGAACTTTGTGGTATAAAACATGCATTTATGCCAATTGCAGTTCGAGTGGTGAGTAATGAGGAATATGAAGAGTGGTTATCTGAAGCAAAAGAAAAATTTGCAAAAGAAGAAATTGAAAATGATAAACTTAAACTAGCGAGTAAATAAAATGTATACACAAACAGCAACCCATAACGATCATCATACACCAACTGGTTGGAAACGTTGGGCATACTCTACAAATCATAAAGATATCGGAACAATGTATTTAATTTTTGCAATTGTTGCAGGAGTTATCGGCACAGCATTCTCAGTTATAATGAGAATGGAATTAATGCACCCAGGTGATGGTATCTTAGGCGGAAACTATCACTTATACAACGTTTTAGTAACTGGTCATGGTTTAATTATGATTTTTTTCATGGTTATGCCAGCTATGATAGGTGGCTTTGGTAACTGGTTTGTACCAATAATGATTGGTGCACCAGATATGGCATTTCCAAGAATGAATAATATTTCTTTTTGGTTACTACCAGTGTCATTAACTTTATTGATTTTGTCAATTTTTGTTGATGGCCCTCCAGGACAGACAGGAGTTGGTGGTGGATGGACAATTTATCCGCCTTTATCATCTAAAGCAGGTCAACCAGGACCAGCAATGGATTTGGCAATTTTAAGTTTACACTTAGCTGGTGCTTCATCAATTTTAGGAGCAGTGAACTTTATTACTACAATTTTAAATATGAGAACTCCAGGTATGACATTACATAAGATGCCTTTATTTGCTTGGTCAATCTTAGTTACTGCATTCTTGTTATTGTTATCTTTACCAGTTTTAGCTGGAGCGATTACAATGTTATTAACTGATAGAAATTTTGGAACTGCATTTTTTGAGGCACAAACTGGAGGAGATCCGGTATTATTTCAACATTTATTTTGGTTCTTTGGTCATCCAGAAGTTTATATTTTAATTTTACCAGGTTTTGGAATGATTAGTCATATTGTTTCAACATTTTCTAGAAAACCAGTTTTTGGTTATTTAGGAATGGCTTATGCAATGGTTGCAATTGGAATAGTAGGTTTTGTTGTGTGGGCTCATCACATGTACACAGTTGGATTAAGCACTGATACAAAAGCTTACTTTTTGGCAGCAACGATGATTATAGCCGTTCCAACAGGAATTAAAATTTTTTCATGGATAGCAACTATGTGGGGTGGTTCAATTTCATTTAAAACACCAATGATGTGGGCACTAGGTTTTATATTCATGTTTACTGTTGGTGGTGTAACAGGAGTTGTTTTAGCCAATGCAGGAGTGGATACTGCTATGCATGACACTTATTATGTTGTTGCTCATTTTCATTACGTTTTATCACTTGGAGCAGTTTTTGCAATTTTTGCTGGCTTTTATTATTGGTTTTCAAAAATGTCAGGATATGAATATTCTGAATGGATGGGTCAATTACATTTCTGGTTAACATTTATTGGTGTGAATTTAATTTTCTTCCCACAACATTTTTTAGGTTTAGCTGGGATGCCAAGAAGATATGCAGATTATCCCGATGCATTTGCAGGATGGAATTATATTTCATCAATAGGATCATATGTTGCTGTTGCAGGATTAGTTGTGTTTTTTGCAAATCTTATTTATGCTTTTGCAAAAAAAAGAGCAGCCGCACAAAACCCTTGGGGAGAAGGGGCTACAACTCTTGAATGGACAGTGCCATCTCCTCCAAATTTCCATACGTTTGAGGAATTGCCAAAGTTCGTTGATGATCAAGAAACAGAAAAATCACATAGCTAAAATACAAGCTAAAGAAATTGATGGATAATTCAAAGTTAAAAAAAAGAAGCTTATCTCAGGAAGATTTATTTAATTTTTCTGAGTTGTTTAAATTGATGAAACCAAGGGTTATGTCTTTGGTAATTTTTACATGTGCAGTTGGTTTATTGACTGCTCCAAATCTTGTTTCATCAAAAGACGCAATCATTGGAATTTTGTTGGTTTCATTAGGGGCTGGTGCCGCTGGAGCTTTGAATATGTGGTATGAGTCTGATCTTGATGCTTTGATGACAAGAACTTGTTTAAGACCTATACCAACAGGTAAAGTTAACAGAAATCAGGCTTTTATATTTGGAGTTACCCTATCAATAGTGTCAGTGGTAGCATTAGATTATTTTACAAATAGAATTTCAGCTGCAATATTACTTTTAACAATTTTGTTTTATGTTTTTGTCTATACTATTTGGCTGAAAAGACGAACACCACAAAACATTGTTATTGGTGGAGCTGCTGGTGCCTTTCCTCCTGTGATTGGATGGACAATTGCGACTGGTTCACTTTCAATTGAACCATTAACCTTTTTTTTAATTATTTTTTTTTGGACACCTTCACACTTTTGGGCATTAAGTCTGTATAAATCTGACGATTATAAAAAAGCAAATATACCAATGCTTCCTTTAACAAATGGAATTGAGAGCACTAAAATAAATATATTTGTTTATTCTTTACTAATGTTGCCAGTTATAATTTTTCCATATTTGATAAATTTTGTTGGTTTAACTTTTTTAATTCCTTCATTATTGTTAACTTTTTATTACAATTTTTTATGCTACGAATTATATAATTTTAAGAGAAATAAATTTAATCCAAAAAAAGCTAAATCTATATTTGGGTATTCAATACTTTATTTATTTTTGATTTTTGTTCTTTTTCTGATAGATAAAATATTATGATAACACCCGATAAAAAAACAAAAAGAAAAAATATAATTACTGCACTAGCCATAATTGCTTTCATGATTTTTCTTTTCTTTTTTACATTATACAACACTGGAGTATTTGATAGAGCTATATGATTGAAAAAAAAAAATTAACCCCATTATTATTGGCTGGCATTTTTATTTTAATGTTAGGGCTCTCTTATGCTGCGGTACCACTGTATGATCTTTTTTGTAGAGTCACTGGTTTTGGAGGGACTACACAAATATCGAATAATGCCCCAAAAATAGTATTAGATAAAGTAGTAAGTGTTAGATTTGATACTAATGTAAATAATTTACCATGGGATTTTAAAGCTAAATCAAATGTAATTGATGTAAAAGTTGGTCAAGTTAACAAAATAGAGTTTGAAGTAACAAATTATAGTAACGAGCCAACTGCGGGAGTAGCCAGTTTCAATGTTTCGCCTTCTAGTTTTGGTAAATATTATAGTAAATTAGGATGTTTTTGTTTTGAAAAACAGGAATTAAAAGCTGGTGAAAAAGCAACTTATGTAATGACTTTTTATTTAGACCCCGAAATGGTCAATGATGCAACTGTAAAAAACTTAGAAGATGTAACTATGTCGTATACTTTTTTCTCGACAGATTACTATAAACAATCATAATCCAAAAAAATGTCAGCTGAAAAAAAACATGATTATCACCTTGTAGACCCAAGTCCTTGGCCGATCTACGTTTCTTTTTCATGCTTAGTTTTAGCATTAGGTGCAGTTTATTACATGCACTCGGATGTATCATGGGGCATGTATTTAGGATTTGCTCTACTTATTTATGGAGCATACATGTGGTTTAGAGATGTAGTCATTGAAGCTGAACATCAAGGTCATCATACTCCAGTTGTGCAAATACATCATCGTTATGGTATGACATTGTTTATAGCTTCAGAAGTAATGTTCTTTGTAGCATGGTTTTGGGCTTACTTTGATATAAGTCTTTTCCCTAACGAATTTGTTGGTAATGTATGGCCACCAAAAGATATTGAAACTTTTGATCCTTGGGATATTCCATTGATAAATACTTTAGTCTTATTGTTATCTGGAACTACAGTAACTTGGTCACATCATGCACTTTTAGAAGATGATAGAAAAAGTTTTATTCAGGGTCTAGTTTTAACAGTCATATTGGGAGTTTGTTTTACTGCCCTTCAAGCATATGAGTATCATCATGCTACATTCTCATTTTCTGATCATATTTATGGCTCAGTTTTTTATATGGCAACGGGTTTTCATGGATTTCATGTAATAGTGGGAACTATATTTTTAGCAGTATGCTTATGGCGAGGAAAATTAGGTCATTTTAATAAAGATCATCATTTTGGTTTTGAAGCTGCAGCTTGGTATTGGCATTTTGTTGACGTTGTATGGTTATTTTTGTTTGCAGCTATATATATTTGGGGAAGTTAATTTTAGTCTTTGAAAAATAAGTTTTTATTTTCTATTTTTATAATTTTTTTTATATTTGTTTTTATTGCATTAGGCACTGATTTTGAAAAACAAATATATTTATATAACTTGAATGATTCTGGCACTCCAGGATTTGAAGTTGTTAATCCAATTTTAATTAATAATGAAAATTATTTAATTAATCGAGGTTGGATACCATTTGAAAAAAAAGATACCTCAGAAATAAATATTATTGATCAAAATAATATAATAGGGACTCTTAAAACTCAGGGAAGAAAAAACATTTTTAAACCAGACAATGATATCAAAGAAAATTACTGGTTTAGTTTAAACAGAGAAGATATCTTAAAATTTACTGGTAAAAAATTTTCTAAATACATTATTTATTTGGATGGAAATTATCAATTTCCTAGGCCAAAAAAAATTACTGCTAATATTTCAAATAATCATAAAAAATACGCAATGACATGGTTTTCATTAGCGATTTCAATTCTTTTGCTATATTTATATTTTAGAAAAAAGAATTATTAAATGAACTATATTAGTACAAGAAATAATAAGAAAATAATTTTCATTATTAATTAAAATTGGATTAACAACTTCAAATCCTGGAGTGCCAGAATCATTCAAGTTATATAAATATATTTGTTTTTCAAAATCATACTCAAATTTCAGATGTGATGATGTTGTAAAAATTTCAGATCTGGGGAATTTAAAAGTTTTAGAGCTATTTCATGGCCCTACTCTTGCTTTTAAAGATATCGCAATGCAATTAATAGGTAATTTTTATCAATATCATTTAGGACGTGATCAAAAAAAAATAAATATAATTGTTGCAACTTCAGGTGACACTGGTGCAGCTGCTATAGATGCCTTAAAAGGAAAAAATAATTTAAATGTTTTCGTATTACACCCTAATAATAAAATTTCTCCGGTACAAAGAAGATTAATGACAATTCACGAAGAGAGTAACGTATTTAACATTGCAGTTGAGGGTAATTTTGATGATTGTCAAAATTTAGTAAAAGCAATGTTCAATGATGAAAAATTTTCTAAAGAAATTAATATGTCGGGTGTAAATTCAATTAATTGGGCAAGAATTGTTGCTCAATCGGTCTATTATTTTTATGCTTATTTTAAAATTGGAAATGGTCAACCTTTATCCTTTTCTGTTCCAACAGGAAACTTTGGTGATATTTATGCTGGCTATTTAGCAAAAAAACTAGGTCTTCCGATTGATAAACTAATCGTAGCTACAAATAAAAATGATATACTGCACAGAGCAATATCGGGTGGCGACTATACTCAAAAGAAAGTTGAGGAAACAAATACTCCAAGTATGGATATACAAATAGCGAGTAATTTCGAAAGGCTTTTATATGACGTAAAAGATTGTAACTCAGAAATTACAAAAGATGTAATGGCTGAAATTAAAAATAATACTTATAAAATTGATAATAACGATTTAGATAAAATTAAGAAGAATTTTATATCTGAGATGCTTGATGAAAATGAAACTGTTGAAATGATAAAGACCATTAATGATGAACATCAGATGGTAGTTGATCCTCATACTGCGGTAGGTATTGGTGCTGTGAGAAAATTAGGATTAGAAAAAAATTGTGTTGTATTATCAACTGCTCACCCTTGCAAATTTCCAAAAGCAATAGAAGATGCAATTTCAAAAACTGAAAATTTACCAAATAGTCTTAAATATGTTTATGACAGAAAAGAAAAATTTGAACTTCTTTCAAATGATATTGAAAAAATTAAAAAATATGTAATGAATTCAATATGAAAATTAAAATAAAAGATCAACTCCCAGATACAGAAATTTTTCAACTCGTTGATGGAGAACCTCAAAAAAGTAAATTAAGAGAAACCATTGGCAATGGTAAAATTGCTTTGTTTGGTTTACCTGGGGCATTTACATCAACTTGCTCTAAACTTCATCTACCAGGTTTTGTAGCAAATGCAGATAAAATTAAAGCAAAAGGAATAGAAAATATTTTTTGTTTATCAGTAAATGATCCTTATGTGATGAATGGTTGGGGAGAAGTCAATAATATCGGAAATAAAATAAAAATGTTATCAGATCCTTATTTGATGTTTACGAAAGCAATTGGCGCGGAAGTTGATCGGAATGCAAAAGGAATGGGAATTCGATCAAATCGTTATTTAATGGTGATTGAAAATTTCATAATTGTAAATATTCATGTCGAAAATGAAACTAAAGAATGTGGTGTAACATCAGCAGAAAATTTATTAAATAATTTATTATAAGTTAGCAGCATCTCTAGCAAGCAAATCTACCTCATTATTTAATTTATCTGTTGAATGTGCCTTTACCCAATTCCAACTTATTTCAAATTCATTATTTAGAAGATCTAATTCTGTCCAAAGTTCTTTATTACTAACCTCTTTTTTATTTGCAGTTTTCCATCCATTTTTTTTCCAATTGTGTATCCATTCTGTTATCCCAGACTTTACGTATTTAGAGTCTGTAAAAATTTGAACCTTGCTTCCTTTTGGAATTTCTTTAAGAGCTTTAATAGGTGCTAATAATTCCATCTGATTATTTGTAGTATCTTTTTTACTTCCTTTTAGTTCAGTTTTTTTTCCGTCATCCAAAATTATTGCTGCCCAGCCACCTTTGCCTGGATTACCAAGACATGAACCATCAGTATAAATTTTAATCATCAAACTAAATAATCCTTATAGTTTTTTAAATTATTATGAATTATCAGTTTTTGATAATATTCTCTAGGATCTTTAATTTTTATCAATGCAGTTTTTGGAGTATTTGTATAGTCGTAAAGTCTTGTCAGAAAATATCTCATTGCGGCAGCACGGCATAAAATATTTAATGATTTTATCTCAATTCCAGAGATCTTTTTAACACCTTCATATCCTCTAATTAAATTTTTAACCTTTTTTTTATTCAATTTAAATTGTGATTTTTTTTTATCAAAACAAAGAGCGTTGATACATATCGCTATTTCATACATAAAATAATCGTTTGCGGCAAAATAAAAATCAATAATTCCAGATATCTTATTATTTTTAAAAAATATATTAT
>LULK01001811.1_pt1 | contig 13189 bp, 9 predicted proteins | sample 728181 | NCBI WGS metagenome assembly LULK01 (sample SAMN03860291, study PRJNA289734) | marine metagenome | biome: seawater column; feature: ocean; material: water; isolation source: Red Sea water column Station 169 - depth 10m | place: Saudi Arabia: Red Sea | collected 2011-10-15 | depth 10 m | reverse complement strand
AAGGAATTTTGGCAATTATGTATCATAGATTTGAAGAAAATAAGTATCCATCAACAAATATAAGATTAGATATATTTAAAAAACATATTAATTTAATAAGAGAAAATAATTTAAATTTTTACAATCCCAGTAAATTTTCGAAAAATTTTAAAAAAGTTAAAGAACAAAAAAAAATATTATTAACTATTGATGATGCATTCATGTCTTTCTATGAAAATGCTTGGCCAATCTTAAAAAAAGAAAAAATTCCATTTATTTTATTTGTTTCAACAGAGGCAGTTGGGAACAAGGGATATATGAGTTGGAACCAAATAAAAGAAGTGGAAGAAGAGAACTTTGCTTACATTGGTAATCATTCGCATTCACACGATTATTTAACTAAATTTACTTTTCAAAAGTTTGTTGAAGATATTGAAAAATCAATTAAAATTTTTAATGATAAATTAGGTTACAATCCAAGTTTTTTTTCATATCCATTTGGTGAGTATAATTTAGAACAGAAAAATTATATTTCAAAGAATTTTGAATTTGCATTTGGCCAACATTCAGGTGTTATCGATTTAAACAAAGATAGATATGAACTACCAAGATTTCCTATAAACGAAAAATATGGAGAAATAAAAAGATTTAAAGAGGTAATATCTTATTTGCCACTTCAGTATAGAACTATAAAACCAGAAAATAAATTTATGAATGAAGGAGAAAATCCACCTAAAATGATGATAGAATTTTTTAAAGATCAAAAAAATTTGGAAAATATTAATTGCTTCTCAAATGAAGGTTCGAAATGGAGAAAAACAAAAATCGTCCTAATTGATAATATACTAAATGTTAATTTTGCAGAAAAATTTATTGAGAGAAGAGGGAGAATTAACTGCTCTTTAAAAGATGAAAGTGGGTGGAAATTTTTGGGTTTTCAATTTGTTCAAAACTAAATTAATTTTTTAGTCTTATTGCTTGTAGGCATTACATTAACGTCATCAAAATCCGTAAGGGAATTTTGCTTTATAATTTGTTTTAACACATCAATGTATTGTTGCCCTGTCTCAGCGTATTTATCTAAATAATTTACCAGCTTTAAACTGTCTAATTTTTCATCGTTGTCTCTTTGAATTGCCCTTTCTTTTCTAAATTCGATATAACTGCTATGAGTATTTAAATTTCGCTGATATGCCCTAACTGATGCTTTAAGAACTGCAAACTTTGCAACTTTGTGTTTTGCATCTTTATCTACGCCTGCTGGTCTAATTCCTTCTCCACTCCAAGTCCATTGTCCAAATAATGCATTACCTTCTTGTGCAAATCTAGATGTGCCCCATCCAGTTTCTTTAGCAGCTTGAGCAAGCGCTAGGGAGACAGGCACTTCGTCCATTCTAACTTTCAGCGAATAAAAATCACCATCTCTTAAACCATATTGTTTAAATTTTTCTTTTAACCAATTCTTTTCCTTTTGCGTGTTGATATTCTTACCTAATATTCTAAATAATTCCTTTCTATCAAGTCGTATCTTTGCATTCTCTTCAACAATTAGAGGTAATACTATTTGTATAAATAATCTCTTTCTCTTTTTTGAACTCTCAATACTTTTAATCTCTTTCGGAAGATGGTCAATTTTATTACCGATATTTACTAACTTAGTCTCTCTAACTTTTTCAAGATTATAATTTGTATCTTTAAATAATTGTTCTATTGTTCTAGCATCAAATCTTATTGAATTTTGTCCCTCTTCGTCTGTGCTGAAAAAATCTATATCCGCAAAAATATTTTTTAAACTTAATTTTTTTGTTTCAGTTTCTGTCTGCCCATCTAGAATTTTTTTTCTTTTTTCTATTTCTTGATCAAAGTTAACTCCAGCATTTGAAATAATAGATTTATTAAAATTTAGATTTTTATCTAAAAAAATATTTATTGTTGGTAAAGTAAAAAATGAAAAGATTACTAGAAGACTTATTGCGGAAAATCTGAATATATTATTTTTCTTTTTAATCTGTTTAATATTTTTATTTTTTGTACGTTTAACCATTGATTTCAATATAATAATTATTAATTATTTATACAGCTAAAACTTCTTTAACTTCAGGAATATAATGACAAAGCAAATTTTCTACACCTTTTTTTAAAGTAAGAGTTGAAGACGGACAACCTGAGCAGCTACCTTTTAATAGAACTTTAACTTTCCCATCCTTGAATTCTTGGAATTTTATATCTCCACCATCTCTTGCGACAGCAGGTCTTATTTTAGAATCTAAAATACTTATAATTTTTTTTTCAATTTCCGAATAATTTTTGTTGTGCTCTTCTTCATTTATTTTATCGATAATGCATGTATTACCATTTGCATAATGCTCATTTACATAAGATATAACAATATGCTGAATATCTTCCCATTTTTTGTTCTCTTCTTTATTCACAGAAAAGAAATCTTCACCTAAAAATACTCCAGTTACTCCATTAATCTGTAATAAGTTCTTTATTAATAAATTATTTGTATCTTCTTTGTTTAAAACTTCTAAAGAACCATTATTAGATACCTTTCTGCCAGGTAAAAACTTTAACGAATTTGGATTTGGTGTATTTTCAGTTTGTATGAACATAGGTTTTATATAATGTTTATTTCGAAATATTAAATGATTAAAAACCAACTATTTCTTTTATCTTTTTAACTTTTTTAGATGAAATATCCTGTGCTTTTGCTGCTCCATCCTTCAAAATTTGATCTATATAACTATTGTCTGACAACAATTTTTGTATTTCTTTTGTTATAGGTGAAAGTTTCGTTACAATTATTTCAGATAGTTTATTTTTTAGATGAGAAAAATTTTTTCCCTCAAATTCATTTAATGTATCAGTAATATTTTGATTACATAAACTAGAATAAATACCCATCAAATTTTCTGCTTCTGGTCTGCCCTTAAGTCCTTCTTCATTTGCAGGTAAAGTATCATTATCTGTTTTTGCTTTTTTTATTTTGTTAATAATTTGATCCTCAGTATCTGTTATATTGATCCTACTTCCTTCAGCAATATCTGACTTACTCATTTTTTTTGTGCCATCTTTCAAACTCATTATTCTTGAAAAATTTTTTTGTATGAGGGGCTCAGGAGGTCTTAGAAAATCTGGGCATTTGTATTCATTATTAAATTTTTGAGCTATATCTCTACAGAGTTCTAGATGCTGCTTTTGATCATCTCCAACTGGCACATGAGTAGCATCGTATAAAAGAATATCAGAGGCCATTAGAATTGGATAAATATATAAACCGACACTAGCTTTTTCTTTGTCTTTTCCAGCTTTCTCTTTGAATTGTGTCATTCTATTTAGCCAACCCATTCTGGCAACACACCCTAAAATCCACGATCCCTCAGAATGTGCAGGAACCAAAGATTGATTGAATATTATACTATTTTTTGGATCAATGCCGCTTGCAATAAATGCTGCTGCTGTCTTTCTGATATTATTTTTTAACTCTTTCGGATCTTGCATTACTGTAATGGCATGAAGATCGACAACACAAAAAATGCAGCTGTTATCTTTATCATTTTGTAAATCAACAAAGTTTTTTATTGCACCTATGTAATTGCCAAGATGTAAATTTCCCGTTGGTTGTACTCCTGAAAAAATTTTTTTAGCCATAATTTAATAGTTTAATTTAATATCAGATATTTTAAAGGCCTTAATGAGTATTGAAATTAACAAATAAAAAGCAAAAGTTAAAAAAACTAATAATATAATTGCTAAAAATTTATAACTATTTGTAAATATAAAATAATTGCTAAAATAATTTATTAATATTTTAAATAATCCCAAACAAATTAAATTTACAATAAATATTTTAAATAGCTGTATAAAAAAGGATTTGTTGAAATTAAAGTAATTTTTGTTTAGGACAAATAGCATAAGTAAGAGTCCATTCAACCAAGAAGAAATACTTGTTGCTATAGGAATTATTATAAACCCTATTTTACTGAATAAAGATACACTAATAACAATATTTAAAATTACAGAAATCAATGAAAAATAAAAAGGAGTTTTGGTATCATTTCTTGCAAATATAAAACTTGAAAATATTTTTATCATCGAGAATGCAGGTAGACCCAATGCAAAATAATATAGTGCAAGAGCTGAATTTTTAACACTTTCTTCATTAAAAGATCCATACCCAAAAAGCGCAGAAACAATTTCTTCAGAAGCAATTATTAATGCTAAAGTAGCAGGAAGACTTAAAAATAAACTTAACTCTAAAGATTTATTTTGTAAAATTTCCAATTTTACTTTGTCTTTACTCTTAATGTATCTAGCCAGGTTGGGTAGAATAATTATACCAATTGCAATACCTGCTATTGCTAAGTTTATCTGATATATTCTATCTGCATAATATAAATATGAGACTGCACTTGCTTGGAAAGAAGCAATTATAGTTCCAACTAATATATTAATTTGGGTAACTCCAGATGAAAATATGCTTGGTAAAAGTTTTCTAAAAAAAAATTTAATTTTTTTATTTATTTGGAAATTGAAGTTAAAATCAGGATAAAAATATTTTCTAGTAAAAATAATTAAAAATATAAATTGTATAATTCCCGCAAATGATACAGCATAACTTAGATAGTAAACTAAATCTGTATCGTTTTTAATAATTAGGAAACATATTATTAATGTTACATTTAAAAAAAGTGGAGCAGCGGCAGCGGCTGCAAATTTGTTATGTGAATTTAAAATTGCTGAAAAAAAAGATGCTATACTTATAAAAAATAAAAATGGAAAAGTAATTCTGGTTAAATCAACTGCTAATTTGAACTTTTCATCTAAATCTGAGAAGCCAGGAGCGATCAATTTTATAAAACTTGGCATAAAAATCTCAACTAATATTGTTAGACATAAAAGCGCTAAGACCAATAAATTAAATACTGAGTTTGCAAATTTCTGAGCATTTTTTCTCCCAGACAAAAGTTCTGATGTATAAGACGGAACAAATGCTGCATTAAATGTACCTTCTGAAAATAATCTTCTAAAGGTATTTGGAATTCTAAATGCTACGAAGAATGCATCAGCAATTGGTCCCGAACCAAGATAAATTGCTATAAAAAAGTCTCTAATGTATCCTAAAATTCTACTTAGTATAACAAAAAGACTGAATGTACTTGTTGACTTAATTAAATTCATAACTTAATCCTTTTGTATATCTAAACAAACAATGAAAAAAAACAAAATTGAACATTATTCTGATAAAGAAGCTTTAGATTTTCATACTAATGATAAATCTGGCAAAATAGAGATTGTTTCATCTAAGCCTGTAACTACAAAAAGAGACTTAGCTCTAGCTTATTCCCCTGGTGTTGCGGCTCCTGTAAAAGCAATAGCAGACAATCCTGAGTTAGCATATGAATATACTACAAAAGGAAACTTAGTTGCAGTAATTAGTAATGGATCAGCAATATTAGGGCTAGGGAATTTGGGTGCGATAGCATCAAAACCAGTAATGGAAGGAAAAGCTGTTCTCTTTAAAAGATTTGCAGATATAGACTCGATAGATTTAGAAATAGACACAGAAGATACAAAAGAAATAATTAATTCCATAAAGCATATAGCAAAAAGTTTTGGTGGTATAAATCTTGAAGATATTGCAGCTCCAAACTGTTTTATAATTGAGGAAGAATTAAAAAAAATTCTAGATATTCCTGTATTTCATGACGATCAACATGGCACTGCGATCATAACAACAGCTGCATTAATTAACGCTGTAGATATTGCAAAAAAGAACTTAAAAAAAATTAAAATAGTGATTAATGGTGCAGGTGCTGCAGCTATGGCATGTGCAAAATTATTTAGAAGCACAGGTATACCAAAAAATAATATCAAAATGTTGGATACAAAAGGTGTAATAAATAAAAACAGAAAAGATATTAATTCTTGGAAGAAAGAATTTGCAGTAGAAACAATTGATAAAAATTTAGATGATGCAATGAAAAATGCAGATGTATTTTTAGGTTTGTCCGCCGCAGGTGTTGTTAAAAAGAGTATGGTAAAAAAAATGGCGAAAAATCCAATTATATTTGCTTGCGCAAATCCAGATCCTGAGATTAAACCAGAAGATATAGAAGAAGTTAGAAATGATGCAATTATAGCAACGGGTAGATCCGATTATCCAAACCAAGTAAATAATTTAATTGGATTTCCATACATATTTAGGGGTGCATTAGATGTTAGAGCAAAAACAATTAATGAAGAAATGAAAGTTGCTGCAGCTAATGCTATAGCTTCACTTGCAAGAGAATTTGTGCCTGACGAGGTCGCTGCTGCGATGGGTGGTGAAAGACCTAATTATGGAAAAGAATATATTATTCCATCAACTTTTGATCCTCGACTAATAAGTGTAATACCAGTAGCAGTAGCAAAAGCAGCCATTAAATCTGGTGTTGCTAGAAAAAAAATAGAAAATTTTGATCAATACTCAGAACAGCTAAAACAAAGACTTGATCCATCTGTAACGATTATGCAGGGAATAAATAACCAAATAAAAAAAACAAATAAAAAAGTTGTATTTGCTGATGGTGAGGATGAAAATACTTTGAAGGCTGCAATAGCATTTAAAAATAGTGGATTGGGCACGCCTATTTTAGTTGCTAAAGAAAAAGTGGTTAAAGAAAAACTGAAAGAGATTGGTTACGGAGAAAACTTTGATATTCAAATTGTGAATTCTACTTTGAGCGACAAACGAAAAAAATATGTGAATTATTTATTTAAAAAACTTCAAAGAACAGAGGGATTGCTTGAAAGAGATTGTGATAAAATGGTTAGAAATGACAGAGTGATATGGGGTTCTTGCATGGTGGCATGTGGAGATGCTGATGCAATGGTAACTGGAAATTCGAGAAGGTACGGACAGTCTCTTGATAAAGTAAAAAAAGTCATAGATGCTAGACCTGGAGAAATTATGTTTGGATTGAACATGATTGTAAATAAGGGCAAAACAGTTTTTATTGCAGATACAAGCGTTAACGAATATCCAACATCTGAACAACTTTCTGAAATAGCTATTTCTGCATCTAGAGTAGCAAAATTATTCGGTTTTGAACCAAAAGTTGCTTTTCTTTCACACTCAACCTTTGGCCAACCAATTACAGCTAGAACTAAACATATAAGAGATGCAGTAGAAATTTTGAAAAATAAAAAAGTTAACTTTAAGTTTGATGGGGATATGCAGCCTGATGTGGCCTTGAGTGATGAATATAAAGACCTTTATCCATTCTCTGAAATTGTTGGTAATGCAAATATATTGATTATGCCTGGACAACATAGTGCTGCAATAACTTATAAAATAATGAAAACTTTAGGAGGCGCAAAAGTAATTGGGCCACTATTGATCGGTTTAGGTCAAGCAATTGAAATTGCTCCATTAAGATCATCAACGTCTGACATATTAAATTTGGCATCTGTTGCAGCATATTCAGCAGGAGTGATTAATTACAAAAAGCCAAATTAGTTTTTTACAACTCTCAGGTCCTCAACTAAAAAAATACTTGTTACTACATCTTCGACATCAAGAACTTTCTTGGCTTCATTTATAACTTCTGCTCTTTCTTCTTCATTCTGTGAGATACCATAAACATAAACTATTTTTTTATATGTATCGATATCATAATTTGCAGACTTTATTTTTTTATTTGCTATCATTGCAGTTCTCAATTGAGAAGTTATAAGTACATCTTTCGCCGTCTGTTTGAAGCTAAACTTTTCTTTTATTTTTAAATCATTTTTAACTGATCTTGCTCCTTTTATTTCCCAACCTAATTTTGTGATTTTTAGTTTTTCTTCTACTGTATCGACTTTACCTGTTATAAATATTCTACCGTCTAAAACTTTAGTCTTTACTTTTAACAAGTAAGCACTATCCATTAATATTAATTTTGCTCTCAAATTTTTTTGCATTAAAGAGTCGTCTATTTGTGTGCCAATAGTTCTTGGGTCCATTGCAATTGAAACTCCTGTACCTAAAACTCCAGTTGATGAATAACCGACACATCCTGAAATTAAAATAAAAGTTACAGATAATATTAAGTTTCTAAATTTCATTTTTTTTCTTTAGACAATAATCATATACAATTTTTTTTGATATATTATTTTCCTTACTAATTTTTAATGTAATATCTTTAATAGACATTTTTTTTAAAAGTTTAGTAATTTTTTTTTTAACTGATTCTTCAATTACTTGTAACCTATTTTGTAAATTTGAATTTTCTGATATTACTATAGTAATTTCACCTTTTTCTAATATATTAATATTATTCAGGTTTTTAACCTTATCTCTAAAATATTCTTCATGCAATTTTGTCATTTCTCTAGTAATTAAAATATCTCTATCATTAAAATATTTTTGAATTTGAGCTATTATTTTTTTTATTTTTTTTGGTGAAATAAAAAAAACAACTGAGTAATTTAAAGTAGAGATCTTTTGAAAAAGTTGGTCAATTTGTAACTTTTTATCAGGTAAAAAACCACAAAATACGAAATTGTTTGAAAAGCCGCTTATAGAGACAGCAGCTGTAGCAGCAGATGATCCTGGAACTGGAAATATGTTTATTTTATTCTTGATACATTCATTTATCAAAATTCCACCTGGATCTGAAATTGTTGGTGTACCTGCGTCTGAAATGATAGAAATTATCTTATTTTCTTTTAGTAAATTTAATACATATTTGACATTTTTTTTTTCATTAAACTTATGATTAGCCAATAATTTTGTATTTATATTGAACCTAGATAATAGTTTACTTGAAACCCTCGTATCTTCTGACAAAATCAAATCTGATTTTTTAAGTATGTATATAGCTCTTAAAGTAATATCTCCCAAGTTTCCTATCGGCGTAGAAACACAATATAGCCCAGGTTTTAAATTATCATTTAATTCAAAATTATACATTTAATGACGATGAGAAAAGTATATATCATAATTTTAAAAGTTTTTCTTATAATCGTTTTCTCACATCTTAAAGCAATATCAGATGAAAAAATTAAAATAGGTTTAATTGTACCTTTATCAGGTGAATATTCATATATTGGTAATTCAATTCTTAAATCTACAAGAATGGCGTTAAATAAAATTAATGATAACAGAATAACAGTAATACCTAAAGATACAAAAGCAAACCCAATAGATACGTTGAAAGTATCAAAAGAACTTTACAATAATGGTGTAAAAACAATTATTGGACCGGTATTCAATGAGAGTAATAAGTATTTAGATGAATTAAATGAAGTAACATTTTTATCTTTTACAAACAAAATTAGAAGTAATCCAAAAAATGTGATTTCCGCAGGTGTAAATGCAATATCACAAATAAATACAATTAAAAAATATTTAAGTGAAAATAATTTAAAGAATACAATATTTTTAATCCCTGAAACAGAGTATAAAAGAGAAATTGAAGAAGCTATTGAGAAATCTAATTTAATATTAAAAGAAAAATTTATATATAGCAAAGATCCAACATTGCTAACAAAGCAAATAGAAGATTTAACAAGATATCAACAAAGAAAACAAAATTTAGAAAATGAAATTAAAAAAATAGAAAATTCAAATACATTAAATAAAAAGAAAAAAATAGATGAATTAAAAAAAAAAGATACTTTAGGTTTTATTAATTTTGATTCAGTTATAATTGCAGATTTTAGTGAAAGTCTAAAAAGTGTTGCCACATCGTTATTATATACGGATGTCTCTTCAGAAAGAATAAAATACATCACATTGAACCAATGGTTTGATGAAAGTCTTTTAAAGGAGACTTCATTACATCCTTATTAAGCAAAATAAATTTAAAGGAAAAATAGGAATTTTTGAAATAAATAAAAAAACAATCACCCATCAATTAAACTTTTATGAAATACAAGATAAAAGTTTTAAAGAAATTTTTTAATTTTTTTAAAAGCTTTTGCTCTGTGATCATTTTTAAATTTTAGCTTTTGACTCATTTGACCAAATGTTAATCTTTTATTTTCGGGTATAAAGATTGGATCATAACCAAAACCTTTATTTCCAATTTTTTTTTTGGAAATTCTACCATTAATTACCCCTAAAGATTGAATTGGATTTTTTTTTAAACCATAAATAGTTAATGCACAAATAAATCTTGCTTTAATCTTTTTTGACTTCCAGTTTTTATCTACTTTTAATAAATTTTGATAAACTTTGGATATTGCCAAATTAAAATCACCCCTTTTTCCACCCCATCTTGCTGAATAAATGCCTGGTTGATTATTTAATAAGTCAATTTCAAGTCCAGAATCATCTGCAATACAAATTTTTTTTGTTTTTTTTGAAAAATGTTTTGCTTTAATTAAAGAATTTTTTAGAAAAGTATTTCCATTTTCTTTAGGGCTTTTGAGGCCATAGTCTTTTGGAGAGGTGATAGTGTAGTATTTGGGTAGTAAATCTTTAATTTCTTTTATTTTTCCCTCATTATTTGACCCTACTACGATTTCTTTATTTTTTTTTTTTAACATCTAGAATTTCATGAATTTCTTACCATATAGATTGTTATGGAAAAAGAAGAATCACAAAATAAGGAAGATCAAAATTTAAAAGACGAAAACGAAGAGCTAAGTACAAACAAACAGGCGCCGGAAGAAACTGGGAAAAAAGAGGAAGAGGAACAACTTTCACCTGAAGATGAAATTACAAATCTTAAAGATAAAGTTGCTAGAACATTTGCTGAAATGGAGAACCAAAGGAGAAGGTTTGAGAAAGAGAAAGATGAAGCTTTTGAATATGGTGGATTTTCATTTGCAAGAGAAACACTTAATCTTCTAGACAATTTGGAAAGATCAAAACAAACACTGGAAAGCGACGAGTCTATAAAAGATAAAGACACACTAAAAAAATTAATAGAGCATATTGACATAATTAATAAAGATATGATTTCAATTTTCAAAAAAAATAATATTGAGCCTATTAAAGCAATTAACGAAAAATTAGATCCAAATTTACATCAAGCAATGATGGAAATTGAAGATGACACAAAAGATCAAGGAACCATAGTTCAAGAAATTCAAAAAGGGTTTATGATGAAAGATAGGTTGCTAAGACCTTCATTAGTAGCTGTATCCAAAAAAAAAGTTGAAGATAAAGATAATAACCAAAAAAACCAAGAAAATAAGGAAAAAGAGGTAAAAAATTAATTATTTATTATGGTTGTAGTTGTAAAATTAACACTTATATGAGCAACAAACAGGATTAATTATGAGCAAAGTTATAGGAATAGATCTAGGAACAACAAATTCTTGTGTAGCCGTCATGGAGGGAACACAAGCAAAAGTTTTAGAAAACGCTGAAGGAGCAAGGACTACACCATCAGTTGTAGCATTTACAGATGAAGGTGAAAAATTAATAGGTCAACCAGCAAAAAGACAGGCAGTTACAAATCCTGAAAATACAATATTTGCAGTTAAAAGATTAATTGGAAGAAATTTTGATGATCCAACAGTTAAAAAAGATGTTGAGACCGCTCCTTTTAAAATAGTTAATTCTGATAAAGGCGATGCATGGATTGAGGCAAAAGGGCAAAAATATTCGCCATCACAAATTTCAGCTTTCACACTTCAAAAAATGAAAGAGACAGCAGAAAAATATTTAGGTTCAGAAGTAAAACAAGCTGTAATAACTGTTCCAGCTTACTTTAATGACGCTCAAAGGCAAGCAACAAAAGATGCTGGCAAAATTGCAGGTCTTGAAGTTTTAAGAATTATAAATGAACCAACAGCAGCATCTTTAGCATATGGTTTAGATAAAAAAGCTAATAAAAAAATAGCAGTATACGATCTAGGCGGTGGAACATTTGATGTTTCAATTCTAGAGTTGGGTGATGGTGTATTCGAGGTAAAATCAACAAATGGTGATACATTTTTAGGTGGAGAGGATTTTGATAATGCTATTGTGGATTATTTGCTTTCAGAATTTAAAAAAGAAAACGGTATTGATTTAAAATCTGATAAATTAGCTTTGCAGAGATTAAAAGAAGCAGCAGAAAAAGCAAAAATAGAATTATCATCTGCAGCACAAACTGAGATAAATCTTCCATTTATTACTGCTGATAAAACTGGACCAAAACATATTAACTTAAAAATGACTAGAGCTAAATTAGAAGCATTAGTCGAAGATCTGATTTCGAGAACAATACCACCATGTAAAACTGCTTTAAAAGATGCAGGTTTATCTGCAAGTGAAGTTGATGAAATAGTACTAGTTGGTGGTATGACTAGAATGCCAAAAGTTATTGAAGAAGTAAAAAATTTCTTTGGAAAAGATCCAAATAAATCTGTAAATCCTGATGAAGTTGTTGCAATGGGTGCTGCAATTCAAGCAGGTGTTTTACAAGGCGATGTAAAGGACGTGTTACTTTTAGATGTAACTCCTTTATCTCTAGGAATAGAGACTTTAGGAGGCGTATCTACAAAATTAATAGACAAAAATACAACAATACCAACCAAAAAAAGCCAAGTATTTTCTACCGCAGAAGATAATCAACCAGCAGTATCAATTAGAGTTCTTCAGGGTGAAAGAGAGATGGCTTCAGATAACAAAGTATTAGGAAACTTTGAATTAGTTGGAATAGCTCCTGCACCTAGAGGAGTTCCACAGATTGAAGTTACATTTGATATAGATGCAAATGGTATAGTTAATGTATCAGCCAAAGACAAAGGAACTGGTAAAGAACAAAAAATTCAAATTCAAGCATCTGGGGGATTAAGCGATGAAGAAATTAATCAAATGGTCAAAGACGCAGAATCTAATAAAGAGGAAGATAAAAAGAAAAGAGAAGCTGTTGATGCAAGAAATCAAGCAGATACATTGATACACTCAACTGAAAAAAATTTAAAAGACCACGGAGGTAAAGTCTCAGATGCAGATAAAAAAGCAATTGAAGATGCATCGGCAAACCTTAGAAATGCTCTTAAAGGTACTGATGTTGAGGAAATCAAAAAGAAAACACAAGATTTAGTTCAGGCATCTATGAAATTAGGTGAGGCAATTTATAAATCTCAACAAGGTGCAAAACCTGGAGATGCTCCAAAAGACGCAAAGAAGGAAGATACCAAAGACGATAACGTTGTTGATGCAGATTTTGAAGAAGTAAAAGACGAGAATAAAGAAAAAAGCGCCTAACAAAACAACTGTTTGTCTATAACATGTTAT
>LULK01001337.1_pt2 | contig 13221 bp, 16 predicted proteins | sample 728181 | NCBI WGS metagenome assembly LULK01 (sample SAMN03860291, study PRJNA289734) | marine metagenome | biome: seawater column; feature: ocean; material: water; isolation source: Red Sea water column Station 169 - depth 10m | place: Saudi Arabia: Red Sea | collected 2011-10-15 | depth 10 m | reverse complement strand
AATAATATTCTTATTGCTACAGGAAGAGAACCAAATCTTTTGCCTTTAAATTTAGATTTTTTAAATCTAAAGATGGATGGCCAATATTTAGATGTCGATGAACTTAATCAAACAAGCAACGCAAATATTTTTGCAGTTGGCGATATCATAAATAAGCCAAACTTAACTCCAGTAGCAATAGAACAAGGGAGAGTTTTTTCGGATAATTTTTTTAATGACCAAAAAAGAAAAGTAAATTATGAATATATCCCTAAGGCCGTTTTTACTATTCCAGAAATTTCAACAGTTGGCTTAAGTGAGAAAAGAGCTAAAGAGATTTACTCTGAAAAAAATATAAAAATTTTCAAATGCAAATTTACCCCTATGTCTAATACCTTTAAAAAGAATAAATCAAAATGTATGTTGAAGATTGTAGTTCATAAGCTAACTGACAAAGTCCTAGGATGTCATATGTTTGGAGAAACATCGTCTGAGATTATTCAAATGGTATCAATTTCATTAAATGCAGGGATAACAAAAAAAGACTTTGATATTACTATGGCTTTGCACCCAACTATCTCAGAAGAATTTGTGACTATGTATGGATAAAATTATGAATTAGAAAATTTTAATTTTTCTTGAACAATCAGAAACACTATAAGTAATGCAAAGTAAATAAATAAACCTATCCTTAATTCAGAAAGGAAGTTAAATTCATTCAGGAAAAGTATCTTATCGAGAATGTAGAAAATATAAAGATTAAGCAAAATAAATCCTTCAATTCTTGTGATTTTCCCTTTGCTCCAGAAAATTGGTAAGCATGCAAAGGTAGTTAAAACCATAAAAGGTAAGTCAACTTTTATTAGACTCTGTTCAATTACTAAACCTTTAAATCCTGAAAAAATACTGCAACTTCCAAGGATTAAAAGTTGATTGAGTAAATTACTTCCTATTACATTCCCAATCGCAAGATCTGTTTTGCCTTTAAATGCAGCAATTATTGAAGTTACTAATTCTGGTAAAGATGTCCCAGTTGCGACGATAGTTAAACCAATAACAATTTCATTTACACCCAAAAGAGTAGCGAGCGTTTGAGAACCATTTACTAAAATATTTGAACCAAAGCTTAAAAGAAATATTCCCAATATTAACTTTAGTAAAATATTCATTTTCCCTTTATAGTTATCTTTTAATTCTTCTATCTCTGGTTCAGCATCTTTTGTCTCCTCTCCTTTCTCATTGATGGTATTGATTTCCCATATTGTATTTAAGATTAAACAAAATATTAGAAATACCCCTGCTTGCAATGTTAATAAGCCTGTTGATGACATAGCCCAAACTGCACAAGAAATTGCCATTAAAAGAGGCACATCTCTTCTGACTATTCTGCTTTTTACTTTAAGAGGTGTTAAACTTACCAACAACTCAGGAGAGCTTGTTCCAAGAGAAACAACTGTCAAACCAATTACTATTTGAGGTATTCCTAAAATTAAAGATAAAAATATGGCTCCTTGAATAAAGAACTCTCCTCCAGCAAAAAGTAGAACTACGCCTAAAAATATTTCTATTATTGGAAATAAAAAATCACTCATATTTAGGATTTAATTTAGATAATAAAAATTTTCATAATTGGTTAATAACTATCCTCGAATATCTATAATTTATTGTCAATTTTAATTTGCTGTTAAAATTGATTAAATAGAAAAAATTTTGAAGACTTTAAACATAATAAAACCTGATGATTGGCATTTACATTTAAGAGAAGGTCTTGTATTAAAAAATATCATTCAGTTTACTTCGGAATATTTTGGAAGAGCCATTGTTATGCCAAATACTAAAAGTCCCATAACATCAATCAATAGCGCTATTTCTTATAGGAAATCTATTGTTGAAGCGCTACCAGAAAGTTCTAAGTTTGAACCATTAATGACAATTTATCTTACAGATGACACTGATAAAGGGGAACTAATTAATGGTTTTAAAAATAATGTTTTTTTTGCAGCAAAATTATATCCTGCTAATGCCACAACAAATTCCAGTCATGGAGTTAGGAAAATAGAAAATCTATATAAGATCTTTGAATTAATGCAAGATTCTGGAATGCCTCTTTTAATTCATGGGGAAGTGACTGATTCTGAAGTAGATGTATTCGATAGAGAAGAAGTTTTTATAGATAAAGAACTTTCTCAAATAACCAAAAGATTTCCAAAATTAAAAATCGTTCTAGAACATATAACCACCTCTTACGCAGTGGATTTTGTGCAAGAAAATAATATTGGGGCTACTATTACTCCGCATCATTTGCATATAAATAGAAATGCAATGTTTTTTGGAGGCTTAAATAGTGATTTTTACTGCTTACCAGTTGCTAAGAGGGAGAGTAATAGACTCGCTTTAAGGAGAGCGGCAACAAGTGGGAAAAAATGTTTTTTCTTGGGGACTGACTCTGCTCCACACCTTAGGAAGTGGAAGGCTTTTTGTGGATGTGCAGGCATTTTTAATTCGCCAGTAGCAATAGAAAGCTACTTAACAGTTTTCGAAGAGGAGGATGCTCTAGATAATTTTGAAAAGTTTGCAAGTTTGAATGGCCCTAATTTTTATAATGGTAGAAGGAATAGTAAATTAAAAAATTAGATTTAATCTGACAATTAAAAGTGTAAATATTCCAATTTTTCTTGGTTAAATGGGTTACTTTCAGCTACGATTAGAAAGCGCAAATTCCTTTGGGAGTGTGGCGGAATTGGTAGACGCGCCGGACTTAAAATCCGTCGAGCGATTTAGCTCGTGGGGGTTCAAGTCCCCCCACTCCCATTATTTAATTATTTATTTTTAGTTCTGACGATAACTTCCAATAGTTGTTATGTTTTAACTAAGCAACCATAAATTAAAATGGAAAGTTTTTTCAATAATTCATTCGCTACTTTAATTGCTTATATCGGAATTATTTCTACCTATTTATTGGTTATCCCATTGTTACTATTTTACTGGATGAATAATAGATGGAATATTATGGGCAAATTTGAAAGATTAGGAATTTATGGCCTTGTATTTCTTTTCTTTCCAGGTTTAATTTTATTTTCTCCATTTTTAAATCTCAGACTAAAAGGAAGTGGTAAAGGGTAAATAATTGACTAAAGGAAAAGTTATACAAATAGGTTTATTTATTTCATTAATAGGATTAATTAGTTATAAATTTGCACCGCAAATTGGTATCGATAATTTTACAGCCACTACTCTATCAAGTTGTATCTTGATTTTGATTGTTATTACTTGGGTAACATCTTATGTTTATAGAGTTGTAAATGGAAAAATGACTTTTATGGAACAAAGGAAGCGTTATAGAAAAGAGTATGAAAAAGTTGTTAATGATAAACTAGAAACCAAATTCAACTCATTGTCAAAGGAAGAGCAGCAAAAACTTATGGAAGATTTAGAGAAAAATCCATAAATTTTTCATAGAAAAATATCTAAAAATTATGAAAGATAACAAAATGCAAATTACTAAAAATGAATCTTTATCTAAAGTAGATGAGATGTTTTGTGAGTTAAAAAATAAAAAAAAATTTGCTTTAATGCCTTTTATAATGGCTGGGGATCCCAATATTGAAATAACGTCTGAGATCTTATTAAAGTTACAAGAAAATGGAGCTGACCTTATTGAATTAGGTGTCCCGTATAGTGACCCACTTGCAGATGGACCTGTTATTCAAGTGGCGGCCTCTCGCGCCTTAAAGTCAGGTACTAGCTTAAGAAAAGTAATTAAACTTTTAGAGTCTTTAAAAGGTAAATTAAATATTCCCATCATCCTTTTTTCTTACTTGAATCCATTACTATGTTTTGGCTTTGAAAGGTTTTGTGAGATGGCATCTGATGCTGGAGTTTCTGGACTAATAGTTCCTGACCTCCCTTTGGAGGAAGCTTATAAATTTTCTAAAATAGTTAGTAACCATTCTATGGACTTAATTTTATTGGTAGCGCCAACTACTCCTTTTGAAAGAATGAAACAAATATCAAATCATACAAAAGGCTTTACTTATTTAGTAAGTGTTACAGGTGTCACTGGTGAGAGAAACAAAATGGAAAATAGAGTAGAAAATCTTATTGCTAAATTAAAAGATGTAAATAGCAATCCAATTGCTGTTGGTTTTGGAATATCAACTCCAGAACATGTTAATAAAGTTCGTGAGTGGGGAGCAGATGGAGTAATTATTGGGAGTGCATTTGTAAAACGAATCTCGAGCTCAAGTGAAAAAGATGTTGTCGATCATGTTGGTGAGTTTTGTAAAGAAATGCGTTTAGCTGCTGATCAAAAAAAATAAATACAAAGATAATTTATTAATTAAAAGAATTATTTATAGAAAATTAATTAAAAATGTTATGGCCAATTTATTGTTGTTGTCGTCTTTAAGATTCTTCTGTAGGTAATAATCTGATTTGTTTTCTTCCGAGCTTAATTTCGAATTCATCACCTGCTTTTAAATCAAGAAGTGCTGTATATGCTTTCCCAATCAGAAGATTTCCATTGCCTTGAACTGTAGCAATATAACTAAGTTTTCTTCCACCTTTTCCAATACCTGCAACTCCAGAATCACCAAGATTAACCCCTTTTGCTTCTAAAAGTGCTTCATAAAATGCGGTAAAGTTTAAGCGTTCACCTCCGTTTTTTTTAGTGGAAACATATCCACAGGCGCGAACTAGGTCAGATTTGCTAACATCACCAAGTTCTTTAACTTTTGCAAGGAGATCGCTACCAGTTAGCATAATTAATTAAAAGAAAGTTGTATTAAATAACATAGCAATCTGCGTGTAATATATGCAATTATTAAGTATCTATTCATTCTATTATTTATATTTAAAATGGAAAAGTTTGTAGTTTTTGGACGGTACTGTGAAGATGCAATTATTAAAAGGGAACCATTTCGAGAACAACATCTTAAGAGACTTAAAAACTTAAAAGATAGCGATATTTTAGTTACATTAGGGCCAACAAAATGTACCAAATATTTGTTTGGAATTTTTAATGCTAATGATGTAAACGAGTTGAAAGATCTTATTGAGGAGGATATATATTGGGAAAAAGGTATATGGATTAATTATGATATTTATCCCTGGATTCAAGCATTTTAAATATGATTTACGAAAAAATTTAGTAATTATTAACTATTTATTAAAAGAATTAATTTAACTTAAAAATACATATTATTTTTGCTTTAATAATTCAATTATTTATCTTATTTAGGAGTTAAAACGATATTTATTTAAACGTTAGTTTTAAGAGGTTATATCATTTTTAATTAAAAATATATTATTTTAAATAATATTTATTTACTAGTATCTTGATTTATCTGGTTTACTAATGAGTCGATATCTAATTGATTATATGGTGGTGTTTGTTTTGTTTCTAGATAATCGTTCTTGATATTGTTTAACCATTTTTGCTCAATCTTTATAAGATTTTTTGCAATATTGAACATGCCGCCTTTTTTATATAATTCTTTCATTTTGAGAATAATCTCGGAGGTTCTACTCGATTTAATATTTAATTCATTTGCTAAGTCTTTTTGGGTAAATCCATGCGTTTTTAACCAATCTTTAATGAAGGAGACGAGTTCTTTTTCTTCCTGTATAGATAATTTACTCATTCAATAAAAAGGAAATAACTTATTAAGCTTATTCTCTGCTCTTGCTCTTATTGAAGGAGTCATGTATTTGCTCCATATACTGAGTACTGCTGTGAGGGCTACAAAATCATCACTAAAACCAACTAAAGGCATAAAGTCAGGGAAAAGATCAAATGGCATAATCAAATATGCTAGAGCAGCCATTAATGAAACTCTCACTTGTGCAGGAGTATAAGGATCTAATGCCATCTCCAAAACTTCTAAGGCAGGCTTGGCAATTGTTCTTCCCGCTTTAATAAGAATCTTGATAATGATATTTTCATCAAATGTTGAACTTTCTAAAACTTCAGCATCATAGATTTTTTCTTGAGTTTTGTAATTCTCTTTCATCCTTATAAATGAAATTTAAATATTTTTAATGGAATTTTTAGCTAATACTATCAACTAATCCATTCTGTATTCCTGCTTTTCTAAGTTTTCTTAAAGCACGTTGAACAACTTGTCGGCAATATTCCCTGCTACAACTCATATGTCTTGCAACTTCAGCTAAAGTTCTCCATTCATTTGAGCCGTCTAAACCAAATCTTAAGCTTACTATCTTTCTTTCTTTCTCAGTTAAATTTGCTTTATCTAATAACTTCCAAGCCGAGGCTGTCCTTTCGGCTAATTCGGCTAATTCCATTGGGGGAGTTTGATCACTTGGAAGAATATCAACTAACTCGGAAGGATCTGATTTTGATTTAACAGTACCTTGGAGACTAACAGTGATGCTTCTCAATTCACAAGAAAGGAGTTCGTCAATTTCCTCTTTGGTTATTTTCATTTCTTCAGCTAGCTCATCACTAGTAGGTGGAATACCCTTAAGTTGCATAAGCTTTGATTTTGCTGATCTTAGTTTTGTAAGTTTTTCATTAATGTTAACAGGGATCCTTATCGTTCTACTTTGAGTTGACAATGCTCTATTTAAACCTTGCCTAATCCACCAATAAGCATAGGTGGAAAATCTATGTCCTCTAGACGGATCATATTTTTCTACGGCCCTTGTAAGACCTAATGTACCCTCCTGAATTAAGTGGACTTTTCTGCCCATTGTGAGTTCTCTTTCGGGAGTCAAAAGTTGATGACGACCTATTTCACCAAGAAAATCGCTTAATGAACTCACGATTTACCTCTTTGTTAATATATTTAACTTATAGTCAATTCAGTAATAAGCCATACATGTAATAATTAATTAATAATTAATTAATAATTATTAATTAGTTAATTAACATTTTTTTTTCAAATTTTTAGTTTAAAAAATTAAAAATTATAAATTTTAATTATTTAATTTTTTCTTCTTGATTCTAGAACAGCAAGTACATCTCTCCACTCAACCCCTTTATGCATAAGGGCTACTTGCAGATGATAAATTAAATCAGCAGCTTCATTTGAGATTGAATTTTTATCATTATCTTTGCAAGCCATTATAAATTCTGCAGATTCCTCTCCTATTTTTTTCAAAATAGTATTACTACCTTTTGTTAATAAATGATTTGTGTAACTTTTTTCTGATGGATTTATTGATCTTTCGTTAATTGTATTGAATAATTCAGAGCAAATATTTGAGAAGGGAGTTGTTTTTTTCTCTTTTTTATCACTTTGATTAATTTTGATTTCGTTGAAAAAACAACTTTTTTCCCCAGTGTGACATGCTCCTGAACCATTTTGTTCAATCAAAAGGATTAGTGCATCATTATCGCAGTCGAATCTTATCTCCTTAAGTATTTGGGTACTTCCACTTGTAGCTCCTTTTCTCCAAATTTCGGATCTTGATCTACTCCAATAATGAACGTTTTTGGTTTCAAGTGTCATTGTCAAAGATTCTTTGTTCATCCAAGCAAGCATAAGAATTGATCCGTCAAGCCAATCTTGTGCTATTGCAGGGATTAATCCATAATTATCAAAGCGTAGATCCTCTATCGAAAAATTAGTTGAATAAGTCATTATGTTCGTTATGTTAAATCCTACTCAATGTGTTTTATTAAAAATTATCCTAACAGTTAATTGATGTATATTCATTCTCTGAAATTTTCATGCAGCAAAAGTTACGAGGATTTTCCCTGTTCACATAGGCAATGGCGCCATGAAGGCCACTGCAGATTTGTGCATGGATATTCAAGATCATTCACCTTTTGGTTCACTGCAAAAAAATTAGACCTAAATGGTTTTGTTGTCGATTTTTCAAGTCTAAAGCCCCTAGAAAATAGACTAAAGGAGCAATTTGACCATACTTTTCTAATAAATAAAGATGACCCTTTGCTGAATTACTGGGAAAAATTACATGACTTAGATGCTTTAGATCTGAGAATTATGGATAATGTGGGAATGGAGTTCACCTCTGAATTAATTTGGAGATGGGCTAATGAATACTTACAGGATAAGGATAAGGGCAGAACATGTTGTTGGAAAACAGAATCAAAAGAAAATAAATCGAATAAAGCAAGTTATGAGGAAATTCCTGATTGGTTCAAATCTTAGATTAAAGTTGTTAATTTTAAAGTCATATAGGATTCTTTAATTAGATATTTAATCAACATTTATCTCTCCATTAACCAGATAAATATTAATCTCGTCTTTATTAAGGTAATGATTATTCAATATATTATTTGAAATTTTTGTCTCAATTTGTTTTTGAATAATTCTTTTTAAAGGCCTTGCACCATAGGCATGATCGAAACTATTTTCGACAAGTTGGTTAATTGCTTCATCCGTAATTTTGAATTTTAAGTTTTTTTTGTTAAGTCTTTTTTCTAAATGTTGAAGCTGGATTTTTGCAATTTCTTTTATGTCATTTAATTCTAAATTATTAAAAATAACTATTTCATCAAGTCGATTTAAAAACTCAGGCTTGAAAAATTTTTTAATTTCATTATCTACAACTTTTTTAATTTCATTTGTATCTTCTTTTCTAACTGATAAATCATTTATTGATTGACTTCCTAAATTACTTGTGAGAACAATGATTGAATTTTTGAAATTGATTGTACGACCTTGACCATCAGTAATGATTCCATCATCAAGAACCTGTAAGAGAATATCTAAAATATCTTTGTGAGCTTTCTCTATTTCATCTAGGAGTATTAATGAATAAGGATTTTTGCGTACAGCTTCAGTTAGTTGACCGCCTGATTCGAAACCTAAATATCCAGGAGGCGCACCTATAATTTTGCTCACTGAATGCTTTTCCATATATTCAGACATATCCAGTCTTGTAATTGAAGAATTTGAATCGAATATTATTTTGGCTGTTACTTTACTTAGCTCTGTTTTCCCAACACCAGTTGGACCTAAAAAGAGAAAACTGGCTAATGGCTTGCTTGGATCATTTAGACCAGTCCTTGATCTCTTAATGGAATCTGCAACTGCCCTAATTGCACTATCTTGACCAATAATTTTTTCTTTAAGGATTGACTCGAGGCTCAAGAGTTTATCTTTTTCTGACTGGTTTAAGTTCTGTACTGGAATAGAGGTCCACTTTGAGACAACTTCTGCAATATCATCAAAAGTTACCTCTTGTCTTAAAAGACTTGTATCTCCATTTTTTTGAGAATTTACTAGGGACTCACTTTTTTCTTTCAATTTTTTTTGCAAAGAATTTAAAGTTCCAAATTCTAATTCTGCTGCTTTGTTGAGGTCAAAACTCCTTTTGGCTTGATCTATTTGCAATTGAACAGATTCAATTTCTTCTTTTATGGTGCTAATCTCATCAATTTCATCTTTTTCTTTTTTCCATTGAGCGCCTAATTCTGCCTGTTTATCTTTAAGGGATATAAGTTCATTATTGATTTTTTTTAATCTTTCTATAGAAAAATCATCCGTTTCTCTTTTTAAAGATAATTTTTCCATCTCAAACTGTAGAACTTTTCGATCAATTTCATCAATTTCTTCAGGTTTGGAAGTTATGACCATATTTAATCTTGAGGCTGCTTCATCGATTAGATCTATTGCTTTGTCAGGAAGAAATCTATCGTTAATATATCTTTCGCTAAGGGTTGCAGCAGCAACTAAAGCATTATCAGAAATTCTCACACTATGATGAACTTCGTATCTTTCTCTCAATCCTCTTAAAATTGATACAGTATCATCTATTGAAGGAGCATCAACTTTTATCTTTTGAAATCTTCGTTCTAAAGCAGGATCTTTTTCTATATTTTGTTTATGTTCATTAATAGTTGTAGCACCAATACATCTAAGTTCTCCTCTCGCAAGCATTGGTTTTAATAGGTTGCTTGCATCTAAAGAACCTCCACTAGCGCCTGCACCAACTACCGTATGAATTTCATCAATAAAAAGAATAATCTTACCGTCTGATTCTTTCACTTTCTTTAGAATATTTTTTATTCTTTCTTCAAATTCTCCACGATATTTTGCTCCAGCTAAAAGTGAACCCATATCTAATGAAATTAGTTTCCTATCTTGTAGCGCAGAAGGTACATCGCCATTAATAATTCTTTGAGCTAACCCTTCTACAATGGCTGTTTTCCCAACCCCAGGTTCTCCAATAAGAACTGGATTATTTTTTGTTCTTCTACTCAATATTTGAATTGTTCTTCTAATCTCTTCATCCCTACCAATAACAGGGTCTAAAATCCCATCTCGTGCAGATTGAGTTAGATCAATACCATATTTTTCCAAAGACTCATTAGAACTATTAAATTCATTTTTTACTGCCGGATCTGACTTCATTTTCTTTATAATTTCAAGAAATTCTGGAATACCTTTTTGATTTAAAATTTGAAATCCATATTTATCATCATAAGTGAAACCGTAAACTAAGTGTTCTGTTGATATCACTACATCATTTAAAGTATTTTTAATATCATTCGCCTTCAAAAATATTTTGTGAAGAGTATCACCAATATATAAATTATCTTGTTTATTTTTCATTTTTGCCTTCGCATTTAATGAAGAAATTATTTCCCTCTCAAGATCTTTTAGATTTACATTATTTTTTTTTAAAATCTTTTTTGTAATATTGTCATCTTTTATAAGAGCTAATAATAAATTATCAGAGTCTACATTTTGTTGATAATTTTTATAAGCAATTTCTTTGGCAAAAATAAAACAGTTCCAAGCAGAATTTGAGAATTCGCTTGGAACTATCTTCATCAATCAAAAATTTGGGTATGACAGTAATAAATATTAAGTCAAAAAGGGTCTTTAACTATTTAGAAGATTTATTCAACAATAACTTTACCTACCATTCCAGCGCCTCTGTGTGGCTCGCAATAGTAATCATAAGTTCCAGCAGTATCAAATGTTTCTTCCCAAGACTCTCCTGGAGCAAAAGCTAGGTCCGCATGACTTAATTCCTCATGCCCATCAAAAACAGCATTGTGAGGGGCAAGTTTATTATTGACGAATTTAACTGTATCACCAGCACTAATGGTTACTGTACTTGGTTCAAATGCAAGCATTCCAGCATCTGTTCCAAGTTTTACTTCAACAGTCTTAGCTGAAACTGATGAAATACCTAGACCTAGAGTTAAAACTATTGCAAATAACCCTGCAAAGATTGAACGTAACATAAAAAAAAGTTTGCTTATCTATATATTACAAGGCTTTGGTAACCTAACTGCGAGAATTTTAATTGTTATTACAGCTTGGTAACTTTGATAACCTTAAAATATCATTCAGTGACTTGGCATAACTTTTAAGTTTAAAAGTCTCAGGATTAGTGATGGGGACATGATTAAAGTCATATTTTTTGATACTGAAGCTATCCCAAGGAGTAGTTTGGATGGGGAGAATTCTTAATAATATTTTTAGAATTTTTTTTGTAAGCGGTATCGCAAAAAATCTCCTCATATTATGTTTCTTTAAAAGTGTAATTATGGCATCATCAATTGAAATGAATTTTTGACCTAGCACAAATTTTCTAAAGCCTTTGTATTGCTCTTCTTTATGATTTTTAATTAGAAACCCGCAAATCTGGGCGATATCATTTGCGTGTATAAAGTGAAATTTAGAATCGAGTTTTAAAAATCTTGCTAACCAAAGCCATTTCCCAATTTCTTTCAATCCACTAGTTAAATAACTCACAGGATATTTACTTTTTTTTCCAAGATTCCCTCCAAAAACCAAGGTAGGGAAAACAGCGAATGTTTTTTCTGCAAATGAGCTTTCTCTAAGTCTCTGGAAACATTCATATTTTGTTTGAATGTACTCTGTTCCATAAATCAATGATTCCCTCATTAATTCTGTTTGGGTATCAAGAATACTAGCTGTTGAAAAATAAATAATCTTTTCTAACTTTTCAATATCAAGCATTTCTAGTAATTCTTCAAAAGCTTTAATATTTACTTCATAGGCTCTTTTTGGATCTCCCCAAGCTGTAGCAGTATGTATTAGGTAATTAATTTGACTAATTTCCTTTTTATACCTATTTGATTCCCTGATATCGCACACCATTAACTTGACTTTTTTATTTTCTTGAACAGAAATTGGTAACTTACTTTTGTCTCTTACCATGAGATAAAGCCTGAATTTTGTGTTTTTCAAAAACCAATCAACTAAATATTGGCCAACACATCCATTAGCGCCTGTTATTAATAAGTTTTTATATGCCAAGACTTTGACTAGTAAGTGAGTTTTTTCCCATGTTCAAAAAATGTTTGAGCATTTTCTTCTGGAGTCCCAGGTAAAATCCCATGACCCAAATTAAGAATATATTTCCTGTCTTTAATTTTATTGAAAGTATTATCTATCCTTTCTTTTATTGATTCTTCGTTTCCGAATAAAATGCCAGGGTCAACATTACCTTGAATTCCAATCCCCCTGGGGATTCTTTTACAAGCCTCTTCAATATCTACTGTCCAGTCTAATGAGATTATATCTACTCCAGTTTTTGCCATTCTTTCCAGTACCCCAGCACTTCCTGAAATGTAAAGAATTATTGGTGTTTCAGGGTATTCCGCTTTTACAATTTCAACAACTTTTTTTTGATACGGCCCAGCAAAGATATCGTAATCTTGTGGACTTAGTTGGCCTGCCCATGAATCAAAAATTTGTACTACTTGCGCTCCAGATTTTATTTGATATTTAAGATATTCACCAATAGATTTTGCAAAATGATCAAGAAGTTTATGAAGTAAATCTGGTTCATTAAAAGCCATTGATTTTATTAAAGAATAATTTTTACTGCTTTTACCTTCAACTACATATGCAGCAAGAGTCCAAGGTGCGCCAACAAAACCTAAAACTGTTGCCTCATTATTCACATCTTTTTTTAGTGAAGTAAGAACTTGTCCAACAAAACCTAAACTCTCACTTGGATTTAATTCTTTTAAATTTTCTACCTGGTTAAGGGTTCTTATTGGGTCCTCAATAATTGGACCTTTACTTTCTATTATTTCAAAATTTATGCCCATCCCTGGAAGAGGTGTGAGAATATCTGAAAAAAGGATCACACCATCCGGTTTGAAAGCATGAAAAGGCTGCATTGAAATCTCATATGATAGTTCTGGATTTTCAGACCTCTCTCTAAAGCTTGGGTAACGCTCCCTTAAATCTCTATAGATTTTCATATATCTTCCTGCTTGCCTCATCATCCATACTGGAGGCCTATTTACTTTTTTACCTA
>LULK01000909.1_pt2 | contig 13224 bp, 19 predicted proteins | sample 728181 | NCBI WGS metagenome assembly LULK01 (sample SAMN03860291, study PRJNA289734) | marine metagenome | biome: seawater column; feature: ocean; material: water; isolation source: Red Sea water column Station 169 - depth 10m | place: Saudi Arabia: Red Sea | collected 2011-10-15 | depth 10 m | reverse complement strand
GTTTTATTATTTCGGGAACAGGCGATGTTCTTGAACCTGAGGGAGATGTAATTGGAATTGGTTCAGGTGGAAACTATGCTTTGGCAGCTGCAAAAGTATTAATGGATACTGATATGTCTGCAGAGGAAATTGCGAAAAAATCAATTAAAGTTGCTTCTGATATTTGTGTATTTACTAATGACAATTTGAGTATGGAGAAAATATAATGGAAAAATCAAATGTTACATCATTTCCAAAAGGTAAAGTTAAAAAAGAGAAAAATGTAATAGCAAATTCATTATCACCTAGAGAAATTGTTTCAGAATTAGATAGATTTGTTGTTGGGCAAAATAAAGCTAAAAGAGCTGTTGCGATCGCTTTAAGAAATAGATGGAGAAGACAAGCATTAGAAGATGATATGAAAGATGAAGTTCTTCCAAAGAATATTTTAATGATTGGACCAACTGGTGTTGGCAAAACTGAAATCTCAAGAAGACTCTCAAAATTAGCAGAAGCACCTTTTGTGAAGGTTGAAGCTACAAGATTTACAGAAGTTGGGTATGTGGGACGTGATGTAGAGCAAATTGTGAGAGATTTATTAGAAATCGCAATTGCAATGGAAAAAGTAAAGAAAAGAAAAGAAGTCCATGCCCAAGCCCAAAAATTAGCTGAAGATCGAGTATTAGATGCTCTAGTTGGAAATAAAGCAAGTGTTGCAACAAGAGAAAGTTTTAGGAAAAGACTAAGAGATGGAGATTTAGATGATAATGAAATTGAGATAGCTGTTAGCGAGAATAATCAAATGCCATCATTTGAAATACCTGGAATGCCAGGTGCAAATGTTGGAATGATTAATATTTCTGACATGCTTGGAAAATCAATGGGTCAAAAACCTAAAAAAAAGAAAATGACAGTTAAAGAGTCTCATGAAATTTTAATTAATGAAGAATCAGATAAACTCATTGAACAAGATAAAATTATAAAATCAGCAAAAGACTCAACTGAAAACAATGGTATAGTTTTCTTAGACGAGATCGATAAAATTTCAGCAAGAACAGATAGAGTTGGTGGAGATGTTTCAAGAGAAGGTGTTCAAAGAGATTTATTACCATTAATAGAAGGTACAACTGTGAGTACTAAGTATGGGCCAGTTAAAACTGACCATATACTTTTTATTGCTTCAGGAGCGTTTCAGTTAGCAAAGCCATCTGGTTGAACTAGATGCGTTAAATAGTGAAGATTTTATTAGAATATTAAAGGAACCAGATAATAGTTTAATAAAACAATATAAGGCTCTTTTAAAAACTGAAGATGTTGATTTAGAATTTACAGAAGATGGAATAAATACAATTGCTCATATAGCAAGTGAGGTGAATTCATCTGTAGAGAATATCGGAGCAAGAAGATTACACACAATTATAGAAAGAGTTCTTGATGAAATCAGTTTTACGGCAACTGACAAAGCCGGCGAAAAAATTACCGTTGATGGTAAATACATCAAAGACAATATAGGAGAGCTTGTCAAAGATACTGATTTATCGAAATTTATTTTATAGTTTTTAAAAAAATATCGAAATTTCCTTTTGATGGACTATTTACAGACTCAAAGTCAATTTTAATAATTTTACTCATTAATTCAGGATGATTTTTTATATATTCGGGAACAGAATATTTTAAGATACCTAAATCTTTTGATTGATAAGGATCTTCTAAATTTTTTGATCTCATACCCTTGCCAGTTATCACATTCACTTTTTTTATTTTATTAATATAACAATTATTAATAAATTCATAAATCTGTATGTTAGCTTCTTCTAAAGTGTATCCGTGAAGATCAATTGTTTTTTCTAAAATTATTTTATTATATACTTGATCAACATCTTTGCTGTGAAGTTTTTCAGAACTATCTAAGAAATTTTGCCAATCTTTTTTATCTTTATCTGATAGCTTATTCGTCAAGCTTGTGTATCAATTAATAACCAGTTTGGATTTGAAGATCTACTATCTTTTGAAAATTTCCAAGTATCTAATACTTTTTTAATTTTTTCTGGATCACCCGATATTACTTTATCATCTTTGTCTTTCACACATGAAATTATCTCACTTACAAATTCAACGGTTACTTCTAGCATATTCTTATTTTGTTCGTGTTGTTTTACTTCTGCAGAACTAATACCAATAAATGTTGTTTCAGATGAAAGTTTCTTAGATTGTCTATCTTTGATTGCATCTTCAAATTGTTGATAAACACTCTTACCTAATAGTGTTTTTATATCTTTTAATGTGCCCTTGGCAAAATTTGTAATAATAGTCTCGTATGCAATTTTTGCACCTTTCACAAATTCTTTTTTTGCGTTTTCATCAAATGTACTAGCATTTAAATCAACTGTTGACTTTGAAGGTGGAGCTTCATGAGCAAAACTTGAGTCAATATCTTCCTCAAAACCTGTTTTTTTGCCTAAAATTCCTCTCAACCTCAAAAAAATGAAACCAGCAATCATTGCAAGGAGAATGATATCGATGTACTCAAAGCTATAACTCATATATGTATAATATTTACTATGTTGATAAATTTCAACCTGCTAATTAAATAATAGACAAATGAACACAGTATTAATTTTGATTATCGGGATACCTCTTATTGAAATCTACTTATTTATCAAAATTGGATCTCAAATAGGAGCTTTTAATACTGTAATACTAATATTAACAACAGCTGTTGCGGGTGTTGCTTATGCCAGATATGAAGGTTTTAACACTTTAAGATCAGGAATTGGTCAATTAGTTAAAAATGAAGTTCCAATTTATGAGATTATTTCGGGAGCAACACTAGCATTTGCAGCAATACTTTTGATACTCCCAGGTTTTGCAACAGATCTTATTGGAATATTACTTGTAATTCCATTTACAAGAAAATTTATATTAGCGAAATATTTAAAAAAAACAAATTCAAAAAGAAAAAGTAAGAGGAACGAAAACTTTATAGAAGGTGAATATGAAGAGGTTGGGGGAGACGATGACAAAAAAATATGAAATTATTTTAAAGTATATTCAAGATCTTTCAGTTGAAATTCCTTCTGCAGAAATATTTGTTTTTAGTAGGGAACAAATTACAAAATATATTCTTGGTATTAATGTTACAACAAAAAGTATGAAGAATGACATGATAGAAGTTATTACAAAATTAAATTATAAAGATCCAAATAACAATAAAAGAAAATCATATTTTGAAATATCATATGCATCAGTAATAAAAATAATTGATAAGAAGTTAGACAAGGAGGATTTAAAGAAAATAATTCTTATAGATGTACAAAATGAAATCTACCCTGAGATAGAAAAAATATTTTTAACTGTTATAAAAGACTCTGGTTTTCCTAATTTGAAATTGGAGAAAGAAGTTGATTTTGAAAAATTGTATAATGAAAAATTAAATTAAAAAAAATTTTTCTTTATTTCTTTGGCCAGAAAACTAGAATGTTTTGAAATTTCCTCTTTAGTTAATTTAACAACAATTTTTGAATAAGCATTCGAGTCTTCAATTTCTATTTTATTGTTTTCTAATTGATTTAAGAATTTAAATGTTGGCTCTTTTTGACCTAACAAGTTTATATATACTTTTGACAATAACTCACAATCTAATAGAGCAGTATGCTTTTCTCTTTTTGTGTTGTCAATTCTAAATCGTTTGCACAGAGCATCTAGACTTATTCCTGAGCCTGGGAATTTATTTCTAGCAATATCTAAGGTATCGATAACATTCTCTTTTAAAATTGGTTTTTTATTAATTAAAGAAAGTTCATTATTAAGATGGCTAATATCGAATTCTGCATTATGAATTACTATTTTTTTTCCTTCAATGAAATTTAAAAAATCATCAGCAATGTTGATAAATTTTTTTTTGTCCGATAGAAATTTATCTTCCATGAACTTTTAAAGCACTTTCGGAAACTTTTCTTTCAGGATTTAAATAACAATGAAATATATTTTTTGTCGGGATTAAATTTTCTAATTCTATGCACCCTATCTCTACAATTCTATGGCCATCTTTTACTGATAGACCAGTTGTTTCAGTGTCTAAAACTATTTCTTTCATTTAAAATTTTAGTTCTCAATAATTTAATTTTTTTTTTCATTATATCTGGTGAAAAGTTATTATCGACTATATAATTTGCCAATCTTTTCTTTTTTGAAATTCTGACTTGATTTTCTATTAAATTTTTTAACACTTCACGATTGTAATTTGATCTTTTTTTAAGTCTAGCCAATATTTTTTTTTTGCTAGATTCAACAAAAATTAAAACATCATTTTTATTATTTAATTTATTTTCAATTAGCAATGGAACATCCAGCACTATGATTTTACTTTTTTTGTTTTTTTTAATGAAATCATTCAATTTTTTTCTCACTATAGGATGCACGACTGACGATATTATATTTAAATTTTTTTTGTTTTTCTTGATTGCTTCTATTAATTCTTTTTTTATTATTGGAAAAGACTTAATAAACTTTGGAAGTTTTTTTTTTAAATTATAAAAACATTTTTTATCGCTTTTATATATTTTATTTACTTGATTATCTGCATTGAAAACTGGGTAATTAAAAAGTCTCGCAATAAATGTTTTTCCTGAACCAATACTACCAATCATACCAATTCTAATCATAGTAAGCTAAATGCATCTCCCACCATCAACTTTTAATACAGCGCCAGTTATCATGCTAGCTTCATCTGAACATAAAAAACATGCAGCATTACCCATATCTTGAGGCGTAGAAAAACGTCCAATTGGAATTGTTGACAAAAACCCTTGTTTTTTTTTTTGTGTATTTCCACCCATAAATGACTTTAATAAAGGAGTGAGACCCGCAACAGGCGCAATTGCATTTACTCTAACATTATAAGGTGCTAATTCAATTGCCATTGCTTGAGTGGCGGTTATCATCCATCCTTTGGTCGCATTATACCAATTAAGTTTTGGTCTAGGAGATAATCCTGCAGTTGATGCTACATTTAAAATTACACCTCTTTTAACTTTTTTTATTTTGGGTACAAAATATTTTCCACAGTAATAGACTGATTTTGCGTTTACATTAAATACTTTATCAAACTCTTTTTCACTTACCATCTCCATAAATTTTGGTTTGTGTGTTACACCAGCATTATTAACGATTATATCTATACTATTGTGTCTTTTATAAGCATATTTTATTAAAGACTTAAAATTTAAACTCTTGGATACATCTGCAACAAATAAATCTTGAGATAGACTTTTAGAAGTTTTTCTTAATAATTTTGAGTTAATATCAACCATTATCAATTTAGCACCCTCCTCAGTAAATTTTTTTGCAATACCTTTTCCAAATCCAGATGCTGCACCAGTTATTATTGCTGTTTTGTTTTTTAATCTCATAGTTTTAATTTTTTAGAAACTCTATTACCTCTTCATTTACTTCAGGTTTAATTTTATGCCAAATATTAAATGCTTTTTGGGCTTGATATAAAAACATAAATAGTCCATTTTCATATGTATTTCCCTTTTCTTTTCCAGCATGAAAAAAATTTGTTTCATATGGGTTATAGTTTACATCGTAGAAAAATTTATTTTTTCCTATCTTGCTAAAATCTAATTCAAAATTATCATTTTTCTTTAGACCAAGACTGGTTGCATTTATTATTATATCAAAGTCTATTAGACTGCCCCAATCCAATATATGTAAATCTTCAAATAAATTATTTAATTCCTCCGATTTCTTTTTTGTCCTATTGCTTACAAATATTTTTGAAACTTTCATTCTTTTTAATGCATAAATAATTGATGGGACTACACCGCCCGCCCCTAAGATAACTATATTTTTTTTTCTGATATCATAATTTAATCTATTTATACTTAGTTCAAATCCATCAATATCGGTATTGTGACCAATTAAATTCCCATTCTCAACAGAAATTGTATTAACTGATTTTGTTCTTAATGCATGACCAGTTAAAATATTGATATGCTGAATTATTAATTTTTTGAAAGGTACTGTCACATTTAAACCATCTATTTTTCCTTGTTTTAAATTCTCACATAATTCATCAATATCATTTTCGTGGGTTTCTAATTTTCCATATATAGCATCTAAATTATTTTTTTTTATCCAATAGTTATGTAGCTTGGGTGATAGGGAATGTTCAACAGGATTTCCGATTACTAAAAATTTTTTCATTTATAATTTACAATATATTCTTTAATTTTTTTTACTGGTAAGCCCATTATTGTTTCCTCATCTCCCTCAATATTTTTAAACAGATTTTTTCCTTCGCCCTCTATTTGATAAACATTGTAAGCATATAAAATTTCATCAGGAATTTTATCTAAATAAGTTTTTAGTTCACTGTCAGAAAAATTTTTCATAAAAAGATAGGCTTTATCAGTATAATTCCAAATCATAGAGCCATTTTTAGATATGCAAACCGAGCTTATTAGTGAATGTTTTTTACCATTTAATTTCTTTAGGGTATTAAATGCTTCTTCTCTACTTTCGGGTTTAGAAATTAATTCACCATCTAAGTCTATAACGCTATCAGCTCCTATTACTAAAGTGTCATTAATTTTATTACTAACTTTGTTGGCTTTTAATTCTGCTAAATTTTTGGAAATTATTTCTGGTGATGCACCTTCATTTAGTAAACTTTTTTTAACAGGATCTTCATCTACATTTGAAGGTTCTACTAAACATAAAATATTATTATTTTTTAATATTTCCTCTCTAACTTTACTTTTTGAGGCTAGCACTATCTCAAGCATTTTTGTTTTGTATATCAAATATTTTAATTATTGAAGCTGCTGTTTCCTCAACTGATTTTCTTGTTACATCAATCACTGGCCATTTATTTTTTTTGAATATTTTTTTGGATTGATCTACTTCACTTCTAATTTTCTCAAGATTTGTGTAGTCAGATGCTTCGTTTTCCTTTAATGAATTTAGTCTATTTCTCCTGATATCAAAAAGTCTTTCCGCTTCTGTTGTGAGCCCTATAACACATAAACTTTTTGAATTAATTACATCGGTGGGGATGCTCATTTCATTAACAAGTGGAATATTTGAAGTTTTTAAACCTTTATTAGCAAGGTAGATTGAAGTGGGCGTTTTGCTTGTACGACTAACTCCAACCAAAATTATATCTGATTCTAAAATATTTTCTGTATTATTTCCATCATCATGTTTCATGGTAAATTGTATCGCCTCTATCCTTTTATAATAATCTTCATCTAGTACATGTTGAGCGCTTGGCTCGTGTGTTGCTTTTTCGTTTAAGATTTTTGAAAAGTTTAAAATGAGGTCTCCTAGAACACCAAAACATGGTATTTTTTTTTTGTTTGCCTCTTGTGCTAAAAATTTAGCAAGTTTATTGTTGACGACTGTATAAAGAATGATCGGACTTTCTTGTTTTTTCGCATTACTCAAAATTGTGGATATTTGGTTTTCTGTTCTTGTAAATGAGAATTGGTTTAAATCGTAATTAAAATTATTGAATTGCGCTTTTAGTGCCATAAAAATTCTATCAAGAGTTTCTCCTGTAGAGTCCGATATAAGATAAATTTGGTGTGTATTTTTCATGTATAAATTGTATATAAATTATTTATAAAATAAGAAAAACTCCAGATTTAACAAACGCCCATAATTTTTATAATTTGTAATCATTTAATTAACACTTTTATAAATGTGAATTATTTATTAACAATTTTAAAATCTTTTAAAATGATCAAATATACCAATATTTAGCTGGTTTTTTTTTTATTACTATGAATAAACAGTGTATAAAATGTTTAAATTGAGTAATTTACGTTATCTACAATTCATACTAATAATAAATTCAAATATATATATCTTTAAATAAATGACACCAATTATAGAATGTTTAATAAATAAGAAGACAGATGTTACTCCTATATGGCTAATGAGACAGGCAGGAAGATACTTACCTGAATTTAGAGAAATTAGAAAAGTTAATAAAAATTTTATTAATTTATGTCTAAATGCAAAACTATCAGAAGAAATAACACTTCAACCAATAAATAGGTTTGATTTTGATGCTGCAATTATATTTTCTGATATTTTAATGGTGCCTTATGGTCTCGGTCAAAATGTTCAATTCAAAAAAAATTTTGGACCAAATTTAGGAAAAGTAGATCTTGAATCAAGATGTAGAGCATTTTGTGTAGGTAAGTGTGGAGATTTTATAATTTCTAGAGGAATAGTTCTTTTATTTGGAAAAAAATGGTTTGTCTCCAAATTTTTTTACTGATAAAGAATTAATAAATAATTTATTAAAAATTCTTGATAAATTTATAAAAATTCATATAAAAAATCAGGTCAATTCTGGAGCCACAATAATACAGGTATTTGACAGTTGGGCAGGTTTAATTGAAGATGATCTTGAAAAATACTTATATGGCCCCACATCGTCCATAGTTAAATATGCCAAAAGTCTTGGTGTCCCAGTCATTTGCTTTCCTAGAGGTATATCTGATTATAAAAAATTTTGCCAAACTGTTAAGCCAAGTATGGTAAATATAGACTACAATATAAATCCAAAAACCTTAATTGACAAAATTGAGATTCCGATACAAGGTGGATTGGATCCCAAAATATTGTTAACAGATAATGACAATCTAAGAAATGAAGTAACAAAATATTTAGAATTGTTTAAAGATCATCCATATGTATTCAATCTAGGTCATGGCATTCTGCCAGAAACAAAAGTTGAATCAGTTGAAGAATTAGTAAAAATTGTTAGGAATTTTAAATAATGGAAAAACATCCTGATGTAAAATTTGGTAAAACTGGAGTCTTAATTGTTAATTTAGGTACTCCAGATTCAACAAAGTGGTTAGATATTAGAAGATATTTAAAAGAGTTTTTATCTGATAGGAGAGTTATAGAAGTTAATCCAATTTTATGGCAATTAATTTTAAATATTATTATTTTAAACCTTAGGCCATCCAAAACGGCAAAAGCTTATAAAGAGATTTGGATGAGAGACATAAATATGTCTCCTTTACTATATTATACAAAAAAACAAGCTGAAAAAATATCGAATTCATTATCAAATGAAAACACAATAATAGATTTTGCAATGAGATATGGGAATCCAAGTATCAAAAGTAAAATAAAAAAATTACATGATAGTGGTTGTGAAAACCTTGTAATTTTACCTTTATACCCTCAGTATGCTGCTGCAACCACAGCTACAGTTTGTGATGAAGTTTATAGAACTTTGATGAAAATGAGATGGCAGCCATCATTAAAAATTATACCCCATTATGAATCTGATCCTCTGTATATTGATGCTTTGGTAAATTCTATTAATTCGAAGATAGAAAAAATAAATTGGAAACCAGATTTAATATTAGCTTCTTATCATGGAATACCAAAAAAATATTTTGATAAAGGAGATCCATATCATTGTTATTGTCACAAAACTTCTAGATTAATTCATGAAAAATTTAATAATATTGAAATTAAAACTACCTTTCAATCTAGATTTGGACCAGAAGAATGGTTGCAACCTTACACAGATAAAACTTTAGAAAGTTTACCGAAAGAAGGAATAAAAAATGTTTTAACAATTTGCCCTGGTTTCTCCTCAGATTGTGTTGAAACATTAGAAGAAATATTAATACAAGGAAAAGAAAGTTTTATGGAAGCAGGAGGTGAAAATTTTGATATGATACCATGTCTTAATGATAATGAAGATCATATAAAATTGCTTAATAGTTTAATTAAACGAAATATTTAATAAATGAATTATTATCTTCTCTTTAAATCTTTGCATTTAATTTCGGTTATTTCGTGGATGGTTGGTTTGTTATATTTACCAAGAATTTTTGTATATCATGCAGAAAATAATGATGATAAAAAAATTTCAGATGTATTTAAGACAATGGAAAAAAAATTATTTTTTTTTATTATGACACCAGCCATGATTCTTTCATGGATATTTGGCCTACTTTTAATTCACAGTATAGGGTTTCAGCAATTAGGGCAATCATGGATGACATTAAAAATAATATTTGTGATTTTACTTACCCTTTATCATTTCTATTTAGGAAAAACTTTAAACCAGTTTAAAATTGATCAAAATACTCATTCTCACAAATTTTATAGATTAATTAATGAAATCCCTACAATATTGCTTATTTTGATTGTTTTTGTTGTAATATTTAAGCCTTTATAGGCTTGAAATTTTTTAAACAGATTATTATATTAAATATATCTAAACAAACTCCCCAAATTATGAATATTCAAGAATTAAAAGAAAAAAGCTCTGAAAAGCTCATTACAGAAGCTGAAAATTTAGGAATTGAAAATGCGAGTACTTTAAGAAGGCAAGAAATTTATTTTGCAATATTAAAAAAACTTGCAGAAAAAGGAGAGGAAATTACTGGAGGAGGAGTTCTTCAATTACTTCAAGATGGATTTGGTTTTTTAAGAGCAATGGAATCAAATTATTTGCCTGGTGCCGATGATATTTATGTAAGCCCAAATCAAATTAGAAGATTTGGTTTAAGGACTGGCGATACAGTAGAAGGACCGATAAGGGCACCAAAAGAAGGAGAAAGATATTTTGCATTACTTCAAGTTAGTAAAATCAATTTTGAAGAAACTGATAAATTCAAACACAAAATAGCATTCGATAACTTAACGCCACTTTACCCGAACAAACAATTAGTTATGGAGGTAGAAACCAATAAAGTTGAAAAAAAAGTAGACTTAACCCCAAGACTAATTGATTTAGTAAGCCCTATAGGTAAAGGTCAGAGATCTTTAATTATTTCACCTCCAAAAGCTGGAAAAACAATGATATTACAAAGTATAGCGAACTCAATAACAGCTAACCATCCAGAGTGCTATCTTATGGTTCTATTAATAGATGAAAGACCTGAAGAAGTGACGGATATGCAGAGAACTGTAAATGGTGAAGTCATTAGTTCAACTTTTGATGAGCCCGCTCAAAGACACGTCGCAGTTGCCGAAATGGTTATTGAAAAAGCAAAAAGATTAACAGAACACAAAAAGGATGTAGTAATTTTGTTAGATTCAATTACAAGACTAGGCAGAGCTTATAATGCGGTAGTTCCAAGTTCTGGTAAGGTACTAACAGGCGGAGTTGATGCTAATGCTTTACAAAGACCAAAACGTTTTTTCGGTGCAGCAAGAAACATAGAAGAAGGAGGTTCATTAACAATTATTGCGACAGCTTTAATAGATACTGGAAGTAGAATGGATGAAGTAATATTTGAGGAATTCAAAGGCACAGGTAATAGCGAAACTATATTGGATAGAAAAATTTCTGAAAAAAGAATATTCCCCGCAATTGATATCACAAAATCAGGAACTAGAAGAGAAGAGCTTATATTTGAAAAAAATGATCTTCAAAAGATGAACGTGCTAAGAAGAATAATTGCTCCAATGGGATCAATGGATGCAATTGAATTTATCAATTCGAAGCTTAAAGATACGAAAAATAATTCAGATTTTTTTAATTCTATGAATAAACCGTCATAGCTTATATATAGCCCAATTCTTTCATTTCTTTCCCAAACACTTTTTCAATAAACTTTACTGTTTCTGACCTTAGGAGTTTTTTATAGTTATTTTTTTTTCCTAGATTAAAAAAAGAAATAACTTTTCTGTCTTTTATTGAATAAGCTGCTTCTTCGAATCCCTCAATCTCCTCTTTTTTTTTTAAAACTTCAAAATTGGTTGTTTTAAGTGCTAATTCAAATTTTTCATTGTTTATGTTTTTCTCATCTTTGGTTATTTTGTTTATAAAATTTAAAATCTTTCTAAAAGAATTACTTGTGTCATTTTCCAAATCTTCATATTTAATTAATAAAGTATTAATATTTTTTGATTTACTCCAAGAGTTATAATTGTTTGCCCAAGAACTAATAAAAGAATAATTTGAGAAATTTTCACTATCGTTTTCATCATTTAAATTTCTATAAATACTGTTTATCATTTTTAGTGCTTCACTTTCATTTAAAGAGTAATGATTCATTAATGATGTAAGAACATTTCTTGGATCTCTAACAATATAAATTGCACCTGCTGTAAATTCATTAGTAGTAAAACTTTTCCCTTTATAAGCCCCATTTATATTATGAGTTTTTAGGAAACAAATTTTTTTTTTTTCAATAATTTTTTTTTGTGCAATTAGCCAATTTTCAGAAGCCTCTTCAATACTGCTCAACCTTCTGTCAAAAAAATCTTTGCTAGGAAACTGTTTTATAGTTTTTAATAATTCAAAATCAAATTTTCCTTTAGATGAATAATAGTATGCAGATAGGAAAGACCTGACCCATGTATTTCCACTTTTTGGATAAGATGCAAGCCAAATAATCATTGAATTATTTTTATATTAAATTCATATTGTAGCTATAATAAAATGACTATATATGCACTTTCTTCAGGACCAGGATTGTCCGGTATTGCAGTGATAAGGGTATCGGGATTAAACACAAAAAAAGTATTGAAAAGTATGACTTTTCTACCAATTCCAAGTCCAAAAATTGCATCTTTAAGAAAATTTAAAAATCCTGAAACAAATGAGTTAATAGATGAGGGAATTTTATTATGGTTTCCGAGCCCTGAAAGTTACACAGGTGAGGATATGGCAGAATTTCACATCCATGGCAGCAAAGCAGTTATTGATGCCATGCATTTATCTATTTCAAAAATTGATGGATGTAGATTAGCAGAACCAGGTGAATTTACTAAGATTGCTTTTCAAAATGGAAAAATTAATTTACTTAAAGCGGAAAGTATATCTGATTTGATTTCATCTGAGACAGAAATTCAAAGACAACAAGCTATAAAAATTATGTCTGGTAAAAGTTCAGAAAAATTTAATTCTTTAAGAGCAAGACTAATAAAAATGCTATCAAATCTAGAGGCAAAAATTGACTTTCCTGAGGATGATTTGCCAAGTGATATTTTAAAAAATATGCACTCCGAAACAAAAAAAATTATAATTGAAATAGAAAAAATACTAAATGACCAAAGAATAGGAGAAAAAATTAGAGAAGGTTTTAAAATCGCAATTGTTGGGCCTACTAATGCTGGTAAATCGTCACTTTTAAATTATCTATCTAGACGAGATGTTGCAATTGTTTCTGAAATTGCAGGTACAACGAGAGATGTTATTGAAGCCCACTTAAATTTAGATGGTTTTTCAGTTATAATATCTGATAC
>LULK01000781.1_pt3 | contig 13243 bp, 15 predicted proteins | sample 728181 | NCBI WGS metagenome assembly LULK01 (sample SAMN03860291, study PRJNA289734) | marine metagenome | biome: seawater column; feature: ocean; material: water; isolation source: Red Sea water column Station 169 - depth 10m | place: Saudi Arabia: Red Sea | collected 2011-10-15 | depth 10 m | reverse complement strand
CCCCTAGATCCTAAAGCTCCATCACCATAAACTTTGAAGGATCTAACATTTAATTTTGGAGTCTTTATTTTTCCAATTTTTTTTAATTTTTGAATATTCGTTTTTGACACACTTACCATCGCATAAATTTTAATTTTTAATTCATTTGATTTATGAAGACTATCAATAAGATCTATGATTTCCATTCCCAGTCCCGCATCATCCACAGTTGTTAAGCCATAACTGAACGAAATTTCCTCAGCTTCTTTCAATGCGTTAACTTTTTCTTTTGTAGTTTTTTCGGGTAAAACTTTATCAACCATTGACATTGGTGCATCAATTAATACACCAGTTGGTTTATTGTTTTTTAATAAAACTAGGCCACCTCGAACAAGGGTGTTTTCATCAATTCCTGCTAAATGCAAAGCATTGTCATTTACAATGTAAGCATGACCATCAATTCGTTCTAAAACAACTAATTTATTTTTGAAAATGCTGTTTAGCTGAGTGTTTACAGGAAATTGTTTAGTTTCCCAATCATTTTGATCCCAACCACGACCTAAAATCACATTCGATTCGTTATTTAAATCATAAATTTTAAGTCTTTCAATGATTTCCTCAAATGATGTTGTCCCTCTCAAATCAACAACTTGTTGATCAAGTCCAAGATTATAAAAATGACAATGCGAATCAATTAATCCCGGCAGTATTGTTTTTTCATTAGCATCTAATATTTCTTTCGCCTGATATTTATTATCTAAATTTATGCTGTCAATATCAATAATTTTTCCATTTCGAACTGCAATTGATTTTGCAACTTCGTTGCTTTTATTTGCTGTATATATTTTAGAATTAATTACGACTAGATCAGCTTTATTATTAGTGCAACCTAAATTTAAAATCAGTAGTAAAATAAAAATGTAGTTAGGTATTTTCAAAATAATTTGTTTAATCTTTTAAAAATTAAATTGTTTTCCCATCCCCTGTAAGAAAAGAAATCAAAAATTTTCTTTTTTGTATAAACATCATTTTTCCTATCATGTTTATTGAGTTGCTTTTCAAACAGTTCATCAAATTTTTTTAAATATATATCCTCATCAATTTCATTTAAACCAATCTCTATATTTTTATTTGAGATTTTTCTTTTTTTTAGCTCTGAAATAATTCTGTTTTTACCCCAATTTTTATGGTTAAATTTTCCAATACTAAATTCTTTACAAAATCTGGTCTCATTTAAATATCCATCATCAATTAGTTTTGTAATTATACTATTTGCATCCTTAACATTGGCAGTTAATTTCATTATTTTATTAAAAACCTCTGAATGACATCTTTCTTGATAAGAGCAATAATACTCAAGTTTTTTTTGTATTTCTTCAACCGAAAAATACTTATAATTCATTAAAAGAAGGTAAAAAAAAAGCGGCAAAAAGCCGCTTTTTTAATAATTATTAATTTTTCCTTTAACGTTAAAAAATCTGTAGTGTAAATATGTGTATGCATCTCTTGGAATAACCTTAATCCATTTTTTATATTTAATTAACCACTTTACACGTTTAGAAAATAATCCTTTAGTTATATAAGCAGCAATAAAAGGATGTACATGAAGCTTTAAATTACTCTTTGTAACGTATGAATTATTTATAATTTTTTCTAAGGAATTATTTATTTTATCAATAATGACAATAGGAGCTTCAACTTTTCCAGTACCATTTGGGTTATCCTCTCGTGTAACTATATTCATTTCTGGTCTTACTCTCTGTCTTGTCATTTGAATCAAACCTATTTTACTAGGTGGAAGAATTTTGTGCTTAGCTCTATCAGATTCCATTTCTGACTTGAAATGGTTAAAAAGTTTTCTTCTGTTTTCATGTTTCAGCATATCGATAAAATCAATTACAACTATTCCGCCCATATCTCTTAACCTTAATTGCCTAGCTATTTCACTAGCAGCAATCAAGTTCACTTCAAGAGCAGTCTGTTCTTGATTTTCACTTTTATTTGATCGATTTCCACTATTTACGTCAATAACATGAAGAGCTTCAGTGTGTTCTATAATTAAATATGCACCTTTACTCATTGATACAGTCCTTCCAAAGGCAGATTTAATCTGTCTTTCGATTTTGAAATGTTCAAAAATAGGTTTGTCTGATTTGTAATATTTAACTATAGACTTCTTCTTTGGAGCTATTTGCAGGATATAATCTTTTAATTCATAACAAAGATTTTTATCGTTACAATAAACACCCTTAAATTGATCATCAAATAAATCCCTTAATATTGAAGAGGATCTATTTAATTCACTATGTATTCTAGAGGGAGGTTTTGCTCCGTTTATTTTACTACAAAGTGATAACCATTGGTTATATAAACTTTGTAAATCTTTTTCTAATTCAGCAACTTTTTTTCCTTGAGCAACTGTTCTTATGATTACTCCAAAACCTTTTGGCCTAAATTCTTCAATGAGTTTTTTTAATCTGTCACGTTCCTTTTTACTTTTAATTTTCTGTGAAACTGAGATTCGATTAGATAAAGGGATTAAAACTAAAAATCTTCCTGCGAAGGAAAGTTCTGAACTAATTCTAGGTCCCTTAGTTGAAATAGGCTCTTTTATAATTTGGGTAAGAATGGTATCGTTTGGAGAAAATACATTATCAATTTTACCTTGTTTGTCAATTTCTTTTTCAAAGTTTAGTTTTTCAAGTGAATAGTTAGTGATTTTGCCTTCACTTACAAGTTTCATAAACTTCATAAGTGTTTTTATTTTAGGTCCTAAATCATGATAGTGTAGAAAAGCATCTTTTTCATAACCAACATTTACAAATGCTGCATTTAAACCGGTGATGGTTTTTTTCACTTTAGCAATAAAAATATCACCTACATTAAATTTATTATTATCCTTTTCTTTGTGTAATTCAATAAGCTTTCCATCATGTAAGACTGCAAAATCAACTGCTGAATTAATTGATCGAATAACAATTTCTTTATTCACAATTAATTTGTTTTGATTAAACTTAATTTATTTCAGTCGAAGATTTAAAATCTTCTATTTCAATGAACTTAATTAAAAAATAATTTATATTACTTTTTTTTATGTCTATTAGCTCTACTTCTTTTTTTTCTCTTGTGAGTAGAAACTTTATGTCTTTTTCTTTTTTTACCGCTTGGCATATATTTTTTTTTAGTTGTTGTTTTTTACATCCTCAACAAAGACTTTAGCAGGTTTAAAAGCCGGAATGGAATGAGCAGGTATCTTAATTGTTGTATTTTTAAGAATATTTCTTCCGGTTTTCTCAGCTCTTTTCTTTACAATAAAACTTCCAAACCCTCTTAGATATACATTCTCACCTTCACTCAAAGAATTTTTTACTTCATCCATAAAATTTTCAATAGTTGCTAATACTTCATTTTTTTCTAATCCTAAATTTGAGGAAATTTTATTTACTATTTCTGCTTTAGTCATTTTTAATAGTTTAATATTTGGTTGCGAATATATAAATTTATATGATAAAAAAACTATTGTAATATTCATTATTTTTAACTATACAAATTTGTAATGTCAGCGTCTTTTTCAAATAAACTTATTGATTGGTACAGGCAAAATAAAAGAGATTTACCATGGAGGAAAACTAAAAATCCATATAAAATCTGGGTCTCTGAAATTATCTTGCAACAAACAAGAATTGAATTTGGAACTAAATACTACAATAGGTTTTTAGAGAAGTATCCTGATGTTAAGAAACTTGCAAATAGCTCAGATAGTGATCTAATGAAAATTTGGGAAGGATTGGGTTATTACTCAAGAGCTATTAATATGTTAAAGACAGCAAAAATTATCTTGAATAGTTATAATGGAGTGTTTCCCTCTAAATATGACCAACTAATTCTATTACCTGGAATTGGAGACTACACAGCTTCTGCAATAAGTTCCATTTGTAATAATGAATTGCAGCCAGTTGTTGATGGAAATGTTTTAAGATTTCTGTCAAGAATGCATAAAATTGATTTGCCAATCGAATCAATTAAAACAAAAAAATATTTTAAAAAATTAGGTTTTAGGTTGATTAAAGATGTAAATCCAGGAGACTTTAATCAAGCATTAATGGATTACGGATCTATGATTTGCAAGCCAAAAAAATTCGATTGTAAAAGTTGTCTTTTCTCAATTGATTGCAAGGCCTATAATTCAAATAGTGTAGAAAATTATCCAACAAAAAAGAAAAAAATTAAAGTAAAGGAACGTTATTTAAATTATGTTGTTGTGGTAACGGATGATAATAAAACTCAGATTAAAAAGAGAGATGGTAGTGGAATTTGGAAAAATTTATATGAGTTCCCATTAATTGAGACTGAAACACAGACATCAGCCAAACATATTTCAAAAGAGCTTGACCTAGATTTTACAGATCTTTTATCAGTTAAAAGAATCAATCATAAGTTGTCTCATCAGCTTCTACATATTGCTTTTTTTGTTTTTAGAGCTAATAATAAAATTGATGATTTGGTTGATATCAACTCTTTGATTAATTACCCTTTCCCAAGGCCACTAAATAAATTTATTTCTGAGCTTGTCTGACTTTTTTTTTAGTTATATTTATAATTATGAGTGGATCATTAAATAAAGTTATGTTAATTGGAAATTTAGGTGATGACATAAAAATGCATCACTTTGAAGATGGTGGTTGCATTGGAAGATTTCCAATTGCAACTAACGAAAATTATACAAACAAACAAACAGGTGAGAAGGTTATGAATACTGAATGGCACAATATTGTTGTTAGAAATAAGGCTGCTGAAATTTGCAACAAATATTTAAAAAAAGGCGATAAGGTATATGTTGAAGGAAAATTGAAAACCAGAAAGTGGCAAGGTGAGGATGGAATTCAAAGATATTCAACCGAAGTTCATGTTAATGAATTTAATTTTTTAAATAATAAATCTGATGCTGACGCTCCAATGAGCCCTATTAATTCTGAAAATTCTCAGACGCAGACAACTAGCGATGACACTCAAAATCAAGTTGACGATCTCCCTTTTTAATTGAAAATTTATTGGTTTTTAGACTCTTATTTTTATTTGTAATTATAATATCTTGTGATAGTACTAATCTCCCAAAGCAAAGAGGGTTTTTTGCTCCAGAATTCTCTTTACCTAGTTATAAAATTTTAGAATCTTGCAATCATAATTTTAAAGTAAATGACTTAACAAATATCATTTCTAAACCTGATTGTAATTATGAAATTGAGTATAATGAACTAAATGCAAAAATTTATGTCAGTAGTATAATAGTTGAAAATAATATGGAAATTATTTCTAAAAAATTTGATGAAAAAGTTTTTAATAATTCTGAATTTGCTGATCAAATTTTAACAAGTGAATTTTCAAATCCATACAAGGATGTGTTTTCTAAAGTTTATTTTTTTGTTGGTGAATCACCCTCAAATATTCAATTTTTTATTACTGACTCAACGCAAAATTTTTTATCAGCAAGTTTATTATTTGATTCAAAACCAAATTATGATTCATTATTGCCTTACATACATTATATTCGCAACGATATAAAAAAAATCATAGAAAGTTTTGATTGGTCAAGTAAGTGAAAACAATAAGAGATGGTTGTATTTAGCTGTTTTATCGATAATCTGGGGTAGTTCTTTTATTCTTATAAAAAAGGGTTTAGTTGGCTTGACTCCATTTCAGTTGGCAAGTCTAAGGATGATATTTGCAGCAACTGCTATAGCTATTTATTCATTCAACTCTTTAAAAAAAATACCTAAGAAAAGTTGGAAATGGATAATTATTACAGCTTATTTTGGAACGTTTTTTCCTGTATACTTAATTAGTTATGGTCAAACAGAAATTGAAAGTGGATTAGCATCAATAATTACAACAGTAACACCTATAAATACGTTGATTATTGGAATTATTTTTTTCAGTCTAACATTCACGACCAAGCAATTGTTAGGGTTATTTGTTGGACTGGCAGGATCAATATTATTGCTTTATGAGGCAAAAGAAACTAACTCAGATACAAACATTTTTTATTCATTTTTTGTCTTTATGACGACTGTTGGATATGCTGCATCAGTTAACTTAATAAAAAAATACCTTACGGAAATACCACCTGAGGCTGTAACAGCTGGAATATTTTTATCCATATCCCCTCCAGCACTTTTGGTATTAATTTTCTCTGACTTTGGTTCATTAGATTTTTATGATTCAAAAGTTACAACTTCAATTTTATTTGTTTTTATACTAGGTGTGTTCAGTAGTGCATTAGCTCAGACTTTATTTAACAAGTTCGTTAAAATAGCTTCACCACTATTCGCCTCAGCAGTAACATATACAATGCCGATTGTAGCAATTTTTTGGGCACTATTGGATGGAGAAGTATTAACGATAATGCAATATTTTGCAGCAGCAATAATATTAATTGGGGTTTATATGGTAAACAAAAAAAAGACTAATTAAAAAAGTCATCATCAATTTCTTCATTGACAATTACCTGATCTGCTTCAATTACAATTGTCTGTGGACCAGTTACTATTTCAGTCTTAAAGGCAAATTTGATTCCATCAACTTCTTTATAATCAGAAAATTTAGTCACTGTAATTATTTCATTTCCCATTGCAGAAGTAGTTTCTTCTGTCATGACTAAAAGTCCTGTCTCTGCATCATAAAACCTAAATGAATCATCTTTAACTTTGATTTTGTAAACATCTTTCCCATCAACAGGTGAGAGGCTAACAATTTCCATTTCTGATGGGTCCATATAAGTTTCTTCAAACAATCCTAATTTTTCTTTTTCAGCATTTTTCTGATCATCTTCGTATGGGATTTTTTGACCCATTTGCTCTATGTATCCGTCTTCTCCATTGAATTTTTGAGACATCAAAGTTCCCATACCAGGGACAGACATTTCCATTGATGATTTATTTGGAAACTTTTCTTTAATAGTGGCACTTGGCTTGAATGGTGCTCCAGGAATTGTTACAGCAGCAGTAATACTTATCGATTTAACTGTATTTAATTTTTCAGCTCCTCCAATTGATTCAATGTGTTTGTCAAAAATACCTTTGACTGTTATATCATCGCTAATTTCTTTTTTAAATACAGGTTTATCTATTGAATTACCATATTTATCATAGTAATATACCTGTAATTTTTTTCCATCAAACTCAATATTTTCAAGTTTATCAGAAAGAGCAGAACCTTTTCCTGCAACTATTATCTGACCATTATCTAGATCAAAGTATTTATTTGCTGTATTTCTTACCTGCTCAATTGAGATTGAGTTAATTTTAGATAAATAATTTTTATAAAAATCTTTATCTAAGTTTTCTGTTTTTATTTGAACTGCATAATTTGCTATAGTTGATGGACTCTCAGTTGCAAGTACAAAGTCTCCAAAATATTTTGCTTTTACATCTTCTAATTCTTTGAGTTCAACATCAAAGTTTTTAATTTTTTTTATTTCACTTAAGATTTCAATAATAGCGCTGTCAGTAACTTGTTCACGAGTACTGGTAAAGGCTCTAAATCTACTGTCTAAATATTTACTAGTTCCAAATGTAGATCTTGCTACATATGTATACCCTTTATTTTCTCTAATTTGTTGCTCTAATCTATTCTCAGCACCTCCTCCTAGTATTTTATTCGTAATAAGTAGAGAAAAATAATCAGGATTATTCTTCTTAAGATTTATAAGATTTTGAAATGATATTTCAGACTGTATTGCATTTGGCATGTCAATAAAATGAATAGCTGTTTTAGTAGGTGGATTTGATGAAAATTCGGAATAAGAGATTTTACCCCTTTTCCATTTTTTAAATAGTATTTCAATTTGTTTAATTGTGGTATCAACATCAAAGTCACCAACAACAACCATGTAAGAGTTATTGGGTTTAAAGTTTAATCTAAAAAACTTTTCAATATCACCAAATTCAATATTATTTATAGATTTTTCCGTTGCATATTCGCTTCTTGGATGGTTTTTACCATATGCTAGTATATTACCAACCCTTCGTGCAGCAGCTGGTACACTATTTTCATCGGATTTTATCCCCTCAATTAATCTTTCCTTTGACTTAATAAATTCCTCATTATCAAAAACAGGATTAAATAATCCGTCCGAAGCCATTTCTAGTAACTTTGGGAAAAATTTTGAAAGTGAAGATCCAAATGCTCCTGTGGCACTTAAATTTAAGTTAGCTCCCATAAAGTCAATCTCATCTAAAAATTTATCTTTTGATACATTTTTTGTACCCTTTCCCAATAAAGATGATGTTATTGATAATATACCTGCCTTTTCTCCTTCAAAAATAGGTTGACTGTCAATAAATAGGTTAAAGAAAACTCTAGGTAGCTTACTATTTTGTACAAGTATTATTTTTAAACCATTTTTAAGTTCATACTCTACTGGTTCTCCTAAGTTGATTTCTGGTGCTGGCCCAGATGAAGGGACTTTGGATCTGTCAAATTGTGAGTAAGAAAATAGACAAATAAAAAAACTAATTGTGTATATAATATTTCTCATTTTATTTTTCATTAGGTAGATATTCAACTTCAATTCTTTGGTTTGTATTAAGATATTTATTTGCAACATCTCTCATTTCTTCTCTTGTAATTGACATGTAGATATCAATTTGATCATTAATTAAATTAACATCATCATAAAGCATATGATATGTTGCTAATGAACTAGCAATTCCTTCGAAAGATGCATTTGAACTTACAAATTGGCTTTCAATCTTATTTCTAATCTTTTCGAAATCTCTTTCACTTATTAGTTCATTTTGGATTTTATAAATCTCCTCATCAATTTCTTTATTCATTTCATCAAATGTCTTTTCCCCCATTGGCAAACTAAAAACAATATAAATTCCATAATCTTCCTGAGACAAATTTATTGCCTGTACTGCCAATGCCATTTTCTTTTCATCAACAATTTTTTTAAACAATTTAGAACTTTCTCCATCGCTTAAATATGTAGCAATCATATTTAATACCCACGAGTCTCTCTCATTTTGGGGTGGAGTCCTGTAAGCAAGAACATATGCAGGAATTTGTATATTTTTATCATAAGCCTTTACTCTTTTACTTTCGGTTATTGGTTTTTCTTTAGGGAAGTTTCTTTCAACATCTTTTCCCCTAGGAATGTCACCAAAATATTTTTTCACCAATTCCAATGTTTTGTCAACCTCAATATCACCGGCAACAACTAATACTGCATTGTTAGGTACATGAAATTTTTTATTAAATTTTTTGTAGTCTTCTTCGGTTGCGGCATCTAAGTGTTCCATTTTCCCAATAACAGTTCCTTTATATGGATGCACTTCGAATAAATTTTCAGAAACAACCTCAATTAATTTTCCGCATTAAATGTTCCGCCATTTGAATTTATAATCTGATTCCAACCACCATATCCACCATCAATATTTTTTGTTCCTTCAAAAAGTAAATGCTCAAAAAAATGAGCAAAACCAGTTTTGTCTGCGTCCTCATCTTTTGCACCTACATGATACATAACTGAGGTTACTACAACTGGAGCACTATTATCTTGATGTAAAATTACATCAAGCCCATTTTCCAGGGTGTGTTTTTCAAAATCAACGGATTGTGAATACGTAGATATAGTTAATAGAGTTAAAAAGATATTTATCAAATTTTTCATAGGAACGTGAAATTAATAATTAATTGTAACATTTAAAGATCAAAATATAACTACTCTTTAAATTAATTACTTTATATGAGATAAAATGTTATTTATTTATAACATTTGAAAATAATTATAAATCTGTATATTTGCCCCGCAATTATTGATACTTTATCAATTTTATAGTACAAAAATTATGAATGCTATTGTAGAGATTTCTGGAAAACAGTTTAAGGTTGAAAAGGATACAAAGTTATTTGTCAATAGATTAGATGCAAAAGAGGGGGATAAGGTAACCTTTGATAACGTCTTATTATTAGACAATGGTTCTAAAGTAGTAGTTGGAAAGCCAACTGTAAAGGATGCAACAGTGGAAGCCAAAGTTTTAAAGCATTTAAAGGATGATAAAGTAATTGTATTTAAGAAGAAAAGAAGAAAAGGATATAAAGTTAAAAATGGACATCGTCAAGCATTAACTGAAATTATCGTTGAAAAAGTTTCAGAAAAGGCTGTGAAAGCGAAGCCAGCAAAAAAATCAGCTGAGGACAAATCCTCAAAAACTAAAAAAGCTGCACCAAAAGCTAAATCTAAAAAGTAAAACAAAATGGCACATAAAAAAGGAGTAGGTAGTTCAAAAAACGGTAGAGAGTCAGAATCGAAACGATTAGGGGTTAAAATCTTTGGAGGTCAAAGAGCAATAGCTGGTAATATTATTGTTCGACAAAGAGGAACTAAGCATAAGCCTGGTGATAATGTTTATTTAGGAAAAGATCATACTTTACATGCAAAAGTTGATGGAATTGTAAAGTTTACAAAGAAAAAAGATGACAAATCTTTTGTATCAATTATACCTGAAGCCTAATCTCATAATTTATATCTTTAGGACTTATAATGCCAGTTATAGTCCAAAAATCAATTTCCAACAACATCTCTTTATCAATCTGGAGCATTGAAGAGTCATTGGATTTTTTTTTATCAAACCTAAGTTTAACTAAAAACTGTAAGCAAAGGCTAGATAAGTTGAGATCTGATGAAATGAAAAAGCAATTTTTGGCAGTTAGAAAATTAATTCAATTAAATGGAATTAGTTTAGATAGCCTACATTACAGCCCTGAAGGAATACCTTTTCTTAAAAATGAAAAAAATATTTCAATAAGCCATACTAAAGGATTTAGCTCTATTGCCATTTCTCCAAAACCTGTAGGTATTGACATACAAGAGCTTAGAGACAAAATTTTAAATATTTCCAAAAAGTTCATAAATTCTGAAGAAAGAGATTTGATAGATCCTAATTCAATTAAAGAATTGACTTTAGTTTGGTGTATAAAAGAGGCAACATATAAGGTGCATAGAAAACCTGGTTTGGACTTTAAAGATGAAATTAAAATTCAATCAATTTCTGATAACTTATCTCATTCAATAATCAAAGTAGAAAAATTAAATAAAAAACATTTTTTTGAGTCATTTAATATTACAGAGTCAGATTACATTTGTTCAATAGTTGAATCCAATGAATGATATAATTAATTACTTATTTCAACAATATTCTACCTATTCACAGCTTGATGTGGGTCTAGAAATTTTCGCGGTCATTTTTGGTTTTTTTTCTGTTTGGTTCTCAAAAAATAATAATGTATTGGTTTTTCCTACTGGTTTAGTGAACACCTCTATTTTTGTCTATTTGTTGTTCAAGTGGGAGCTTTTGGGAGATATGGTTATAAATGCATACTATTTTGTAGTAAGTATATATGGCTGGTATTATTGGACTCGAAAAAACAATAATGAATATACACCTATAACTAAGCTCAATATTTCTGATAAAAAAATTATGTTATTGATTGCAGTTCTATCCTGTTTATTTGTTTCATTAATGTATACTTACTTTGATAAGTGGAGTGGAGTAGTCTCCTATGTTGATATTCTTACAACCTCAATATTTTTTGTTGGAATGTGGTTGATGGCCAAACGAAAAATTGAAAGCTGGATTTATTGGATAATTGGAGATATTATTTCAGTTCCTCTTTACCTTTATAAAGGACTAGCTTTCACAAGTTTTCAATACTTTATTTTTACCTTTATTGCTATTGCAGGATACTACAAATGGAAAAGTATTTACAACAGGAAAAATCAAATTGCTTAAAAGTTGTTTTATTTGGACCTGAGTCTACAGGAAAATCCTCATTAGCTAAAGAATTAGCACTTCACTACAATACTTATTATGTTGATGAATATGCAAGACATTATTTACAAGAAAAATGGGATAAGTATCAAAAGATTTGTGAATTAGATGATATTATGCCCATTGCAAAAGGACAGATAAATAATGAAAATATAATCTCAAAAAAAACTGATAAAATAGTATTCTGTGACACTGATTTATTGACCACTGCTACATATTCAAAATTGTATTTTAATAATTATTGTGATCCTTTGCTAGATAAATACTCTAAGCTTAATTATTATGATTTATATCTGTTAATGGATATTGATATTCCATGGGTAAAAGATGATTTAAGAGATAGACCAAATGAAAGAGATATCTTTTTTAATTCATTCAAAATGGCACTTGAAATGAATAGTAAAAATTATTTTACAGTCTCAGGTTCATTTCAAAAAAGAAAGCAAAAGGCAATTGAATTAGTGAACAATTTGCTAAATTTGCAATGATTTTCAGATAGAATGTCAAAAAAACTAATCATTTCCCTTTTTATTTTTTCGGTATTTATTCCCTATATAGCTCATGTATCGCATATATTCGTGCATTCTCATGAACATGATCATACTCATCATGAGCATTTTCAAAATGGAATAAATGAAATGGAGGAGGATTGTGTATTATGCTTGATCTTAAGTAATCCACTAAATCATTTTCTCATTTCATTTGCATTCATACTTATAATTGCATCTTATAACTCAAAAATTTTATTTGAAAATATAAATCTTAAATTTTCTAAACAATATTTAATTTATTTACGTGGGCCGCCCAGCATATGATTTTATCTAAACAAAAATTAAAATCAATTAACGTAAATAATTAAAAATGAAAAAAATATACAGTATAATTTTAGGATTATTATTTATCCTAAATATAAATCAAATACATTCACAAGAGGCTACAAATGATACAATTGTACCAGTATCACTAGAGGGGGTAGTTGTATCAACACCATTTAATGAATCTCTTGAAAATAATGTAATTAGTGTTGATAAAGTCAATTTAGGAGATTTAAGCTTTTTGAAAAGTCAATCTATTCCTAAAGCACTTTATAATGTTCCAGGTGTGTCATTCATAACTACAGGTCCTGGGATACAAAAACCAATTATTAGAGGTTTAAGTGGAAATCGAGTTGTAACTGTTTATCAGGGAATAAGGTTTGAAAATATGCAGTGGGGAGATGAACACGGCTTAGAAATCCATACATCAGGTATTTCCAGTATCGAAGTTATAAAAGGTCCGATGTCTGTACTTTATGGAAGTGATGCTATTGGAGGTGTTTTATACATTGCACCTGAGAAATATCTTTCAGAAAATGGTTTAAAAGTTAACATTGAAAGTTTGTATAATGCAAACTATTCAGGAATCAATACATCTGTTGGCTTAAATACGAA
>LULK01000821.1_pt1 | contig 13298 bp, 11 predicted proteins | sample 728181 | NCBI WGS metagenome assembly LULK01 (sample SAMN03860291, study PRJNA289734) | marine metagenome | biome: seawater column; feature: ocean; material: water; isolation source: Red Sea water column Station 169 - depth 10m | place: Saudi Arabia: Red Sea | collected 2011-10-15 | depth 10 m | reverse complement strand
ACTCAATTTGCAGATGGTGGAGAATTTGGTTTTGGTGGCGAAGTTGGTATTTCAACTAATAAGCTTCCTCCAAGAGGCCCGGTTGGACTTAATCAACTAGTGTCTTATAAGTATCAAATATCAAGTAATGGGAGAATAAGGAAATAATTTGAGATTTAAAAATAAAATTGGTGTTCTTGGTGGGTCGTTTGACCCTGCTCATATTGGTCATTTAGCAATATCAAAAAAAGCTGTAAAAAAATACAAATTAAAAAAAATAATTTGGGCAATTACTTTAAAAAATCCTTTAAAAAAAAAAAATAATACAAGCATTTCTCAAAGAATCCAAAGTTGTAAAAAAATTATAAAGTTAAATAATTTTATAAAAATAAAATTTTATGAAAAGGTAATAAGATCTAATAAAACTATAGACTTAATAAACTTTCTAAAAAGAACTACCAAAGCTGAAATTTATTTTCTAATGGGGGCAGATAATCTTATTAATTTTCACAAGTGGTACAAGTGGGAAGCTATTTCAAAAAAGTGTAAAATTATTGTTTTTGATATCATTGAAACTCTCGACATAAATAAAGCTCAAGACATTGTAAGTATAGACTTAAAAGATAAAAGTTCTATGGCTGATTATATGATTATAGCTAGTGGTACCTCTTCTAGACATATACAGGCTTTATCGGAACAAGTTTTAGAAAAACTTAAAGATAATGGAATAAAAAATTCTAAAATAGAGGGTAAAGATAGTAATGAATGGAAACTAGTAGACGGTATAGATTTAATCATACATATTTTCCACCCTGAAAAAAGAAAGTTTTATGAACTTGAAAAAATGTGGTCTGAACTAATACCAAACGAAAAATTAATAATATGATAAAAAAAATAATACTAAATTTTTTGACTTATTTTTTGATTTTGTTTTTTCTTATCCAAAAAGCTATTGCCTCTGAAAGTGAACTTTATGAAAAAATTGATGTATTTGGTGAAGTTTTAGAAAAAATTAATAAAGAATACGTAGATGAGATTAATCAATCTGACAGCATGGATTCTGCTATTAATGGTCTTCTACAATCTCTAGATCCATATTCAGGCTACATGTCTCCAGAAATTTTTAACGAAATGCAAACTGAGACAAGTGGAGAATTTGGAGGGCTTGGTATTGAAGTTACAATGGAGTCAGGAGTTGTAAAAGTTATTTCTCCAATAGATGATACACCTGCATCCAAAGCAGGAATAAAAGCTGGAGATTATATCGTTAAAATTAATGACATCCAAGTACAAGGTAAATCTTTGAGTGAGGCAGTTGAGTTAATGAGAGGGCCCGTAGGTTCTGCTATTGAATTAACAATAAGAAGGCGGGGAGAGAAAAAAGCTTTAACTTTTAATGTTACAAGAGAAATAATTCAAATTAAATCGGTCAAAGCAGAATTACTAGAAAAAAACATTGGGTATATACGATTAACTTCCTTTAATGAAAATAGTGCTGGACAAATAAAAAAAGAAATCAATAAATTTGAAAAAAATAAAAATTTAAAATCTTACATTTTAGACTTAAGAAATAATCCAGGAGGACTATTATCGCAAGCTATAAAAATTTCTGATTTCTTTTTAGATAATGGTGAGATCGTCTCTACAAAAAGTAGACAACAATCAGAAAATCGAAAATGGTTTGCAAAAAGAGGAGATCTTACTAAAGGAAAAACTATTCTTGTTTTGATAAATTATGGTTCTGCCTCTGCGTCTGAAATTGTAGCTGGAGCTTTAAAAGATCATAAAAGAGCAATTTTAATTGGTGAAAATAGTTATGGGAAAGGATCTGTTCAATCTATTATTCCTTTAAAAAATAAAGGGGCTATAAGATTAACTGTAGCTAAGTATTATTTGCCTTCAGGTAAATCTATTTCTGAAGTAGGTGTATCACCTGACATTGAAATCGATGAGGAAAGTGATGATTTTAAAATTAAAACTGAAACCGACAATCAATTGAATTACGCGATTAAATTACTTAATGGTTGAGATTCAGGAAAAATTTAGAAATCTACCTTACAGAGTGGGTGTTGGCATAATTGTCTTGAATAGAGAAAATAAAATTTTTGTTGCAAAAAGAATTGACAACCCAAAAGGTTTTTGGCAAATGCCACAGGGAGGTGTTGATGAAGGTGAAGATTTTTTATCTGCTGCCTACAGAGAACTAGAAGAAGAAACTAGTATTAAAAACGTCGAGTTAATAACTGAAATAGATGAAATAACCACTTATGAACTACCAAACCATCTTCTAGGTAAAATTTGGAAAGGTAAATTTAAAACTTTCAACATTTCATCTATTTTGCTTTTTTCCATATCTTTAATGTTGAAAATAGAGCTGGTGAGAATTGATAGATTGTTATTTTTGAATTCAATTATTCCATCTTCAACATAATATTTTTCTTCACCTAATTTTGAATAAATTTTGATTATGCCAGGTTTTAAAAAAGAAATTATAGATATGTGATCCTTAAGTATTCCCATCTCTCCCTCAAATGCTGGAACTACGACTTCAGTGACATCATCTTTTGCAAGAAAAGATTTTTCTGGGTTGACTACTTCGAGTTTAAATTCTTCGCTCATTAAGCGGCATCTTTTTTTATTTTTTCAGCTTTTTCTATAGCTTCCTCGATTGTACCTACCATATAAAATGCTGCTTCTGGAAGATGATCATACTCACCTTTACAGATTGCATCAAAACCTTTTATTGTAGACTCAAGTTCAACTAGTTTACCTGGGGAACCCGTAAATACCTCAGCAACAAAGAAAGGTTGTGATAAAAATCTTTGAATTTTTCTTGCTCTGGCGACTATCAATTTATCCTCCTCGGATAATTCGTCCATACCTAAAATTGCTATTATGTCTTGTAAAGATTTATAAGTTTGAAGTATTCTTTGAACTTCTCTCGCGACCCTATAATGTTCATCTCCAACTATTCTAGGATCAAGAATTCTTGAAGTAGAGTCAAGAGGATCTACTGCGGGATAAATTCCAATTTCAGCAATTTGTCTTGAAAGTACTGTTGTTGCATCCAGGTGAGCAAACGATGTAGCAGGTGCTGGGTCAGTTAAATCATCAGCAGGAACATATATTGCTTGTACTGATGTAATAGATCCTTTGTTAGTGGTCGTAATTCTTTCTTGTAAGTTACCCATATCCGTTGCTAAAGTTGGTTGATATCCAACAGCAGAAGGAATTCTTCCTAATAGAGCTGACACCTCTGAACCCGCTTGTGTAAATCTAAATATATTATCAACGAAAAATAAAACATCTTGTCCTTCTTGATCCCTGAAATATTCAGCAACCGTCAAACCTGTTAAAGCAACTCTTGCTCTTGCTCCAGGAGGTTCATTCATTTGACCATATACTAAGGCAGCTTTAGATCCTGCTCCCTCTTTTTTAATAACACCAGATTCTATCATTTCATGATATAGATCATTTCCCTCTCTTGTTCTTTCACCCACACCGGCAAAAACAGAAAAACCTCCATGAGCCTTAGCGACATTGTTAATTAATTCCATAATTAAAACAGTTTTTCCAACACCTGCTCCTCCAAATAATCCAATTTTTCCACCTTTTGCATAAGGAGCTAACAAGTCTATAACTTTAATACCAGTAACAAGAATTTCAGTTTCAGTTGATTGATCATTAAATTCTGGTGCCGCTCTATGGATTGGCCAATTTTCTTTTGTTTTAACGTCTCCTCTTTCATCTATTGGTTCACCAACTACATTGATAATTCTTCCTAAAGTTTCTGGACCAACTGGAACTTTAATTGGAGCTTTTGTGTTAACTACTTCGTCACCTCTTTTTAACCCTTCTGTAGCGTCCATTGCAATAGTTCTTGCAGTTGACTCTCCTAAATGTTGAGCGACTTCTAAAACTAGACGATTACTTCCATTTTTGCATTCTAATGCTGTTAAAATTTCTGGAAGTTCTCCTTCAAATTTAACATCAACTACTGCACCTATAACTTGTGTAATTATTCCTTTGCTCATAATTATAAACTTTCTGCTCCTGATATTATTTCTATTAGTTCTTTTGTAATTGCTGCCTGACGACTTCTATTATACTCAATAGTAAGTTTATCAACCATTTCACCTGCGTTTCTAGTTGCATTATCCATTCATCCTCATCAGGTTCAAATTCATAATTATCCTCTGATTTTTCCTTGTCATTAATGTCTGTTTTTAAAGGTATGATTTGTTGAGCTTGAGGTATTTGTGTAATAACGTTTTTAAATTGATTAAAAAAAATTGTACAAATATCAAATTCTTCTTTTTGAAACTTCTCAATAATTATTTTGCTTACTTTTTCAGCATCAAAAAAATTGGCATTTTTTGAATTTTTAAATGAAATATTTTCAATTATTTTATCACCAAAAACTCTTTTTAATTGATCATTACCTTTAGAGCCTACAGTTATAATCTTTAATTTTTTACCCTCACTAGATAATCTAGAAAAATAACTTTTGGCTTTTTTAATAATATTAGAATTAAAGCCACCACATAAACCTCTATCTGAAGTCATTACAACACACAAATGAATTTGATCTTTTCCTGTTCCAGATAAAAGCTTGGGTGCATTTTCTTTATCAGAAATTCCCTCCGACAAATTTAAGATTATATTATTCATTTTTTCAGAGTATGGTCTTCCTTTTTCTGCGCTATCTTGAGCCCTTTTAAGTTTAGCTGCAGCAACCATCTTCATAGCTTTAGTAATTTTTTGTGTAGACTTAACACTCGCAATTCTTTTTTTTAAATCATCTAAACTAGCCATAAATATTTTATGAATTAAATGTTTGTTTTAGCTGTTTTATTACTTCTACTAATTTTTGTTCAGTATTTTCCTCAAGTTTGCCTGAACTTAAAATAGACTCTATGATTTCTGGCTTTTCAGATTTACATTTTTCAATTATTTTATTTTCAAAATTTGCAATTTCTTTTAGCTCTATGTCATCTAGATAACCTTTAACACCACAAAAAACTGAAATTACTTGCTCAGCCACAGTCATCGGAGAATATTGTTTTTGTTTAAGTAACTCTGTAAGCTTTGATCCTCTATTAAGTAGTTGTTGAGTTGATGCATCTAAGTCAGAGCCAAATTGTGCAAAAGCTGCCATTTCTCTGTATTGTGCCAATTCTAATTTCATTGAACCAGAAACTTTTTTCATAGCTTTTGTTTGTGCCGCAGATCCAACTCTTGAAACTGAAAGCCCTACGTTTATAGCAGGTCTTATTCCTTGATTAAAAAGTTCAGTTTCCAAAAAGATTTGTCCATCTGTTATAGAAATCACATTTGTGGGTATATATGCAGATACATCACCACCTTGTGTTTCTATAATTGGTAGTGCTGTTAAAGAACCGCCACCATGTTCATCACTTAGTTTTGCAGCTCTTTCAAGTAATCTGCTATGAAGGTAAAATACATCCCCAGGATATGCCTCCCGTCCTGGCGGTCTTCTTAAAATCAAAGACATTTGTCTATAAGCAACAGCTTGCTTTGAAAGATCATCGTAAATTATTAGTGCATGCATTCCATTATCTCTGAAATATTCACCCATAGCACAACCAGTGTATGGAGCTAAAAATTGCAAAGGAGCTGAATCTGATGCTGTTGCAGCAACAATAGTAGTATATTCCATTGCTCCAGATTCTTCTAAAGTTTTTTGGATTTGTCTAACAGTTGATCTTTTTTGACCTACAGCTACATAAATACAATATAATTTTTGTTTCTCATCCCCTGACTCATTAATTTTTTTTTGATTAATAATTGCATCGACAGCTACTGCTGTTTTGCCTGTTTGTCTATCTCCAATAATTAATTCTCTTTGTCCTCTTCCAATCGGCACTAAACTATCGATAGATTTTAAACCTGTTTGCATCGGTTCGCTAACAGATTGACGAGGTATTATGCCTGGTGCTTTTACCTCTACCCTACTTTTCTTAACACCTTTATCTAAAGCACCCTTTCCATCAATAGGATTACCTAAACCATCTACCACTCGTCCCAGTAATTCTTTTCCGACTGGAGTATCAACGATGCTTCCGGTTCTTTTTACTATATCTCCTTCTTTAATATTTCTATCATCACCAAAAATAACAACTCCAACATTTTCGCTCTCTAAATTAAGAGCCATACCTTTTGAACCATCGTTAAACTCAACCATTTCTCCAGCTTGAACATTGTCAAGTCCATAAATTCTAGCTATACCATCTCCAACTGACAAAACTTGACCTACTTCAGATACCTCTGCTTTTTCTCCAAAGTTTTTAATTTGTTCTTTTAATATTTTTGTTACTTCTGAGGGATTTATTTCCATATTATACCTTCATCATTTTATTTTCTATTTGCTGTAATTTATTTTTAATAGAAGTATCAATCATCATACTGCCCACTTGCACTATCAGTCCTCCAATTAAACTTTCATCATATTTATAATTTAGTTTTATTTTTGAAGTAAAATGTTTTGATAATTCATCTTTGATCTTATTAATTTCGTCATTTGATAGATTTTTTGCTGATTTTATCTCCGTCTTTAACTCGCCTCTTTTTTCTGAGCAAATCTCAATAAAATTTTTCAATATTTGCTCCACAAAGAAAAATCGCCTTTTTATTACTAAAAAATTTGTGAAATTTTTTAGTAAATTTTCAATTTTTAGATAATCAAAAATTTTATCAATTACATTACTTAAATCATTCTGACTTACTGTAGGGTCTTTGATTAAGTTTTTAAAATCATTACTTTTTTCAATTAAATTAATTATTGATAATACATTTGTCTCTATTTGAGAAAGCACATTTGCCTCCACTGCTAATTCGTACAAAGCTAGAGAATATCTGTTAGCTGAGGTGCTAGAAAAACCTTTATTTTTGCTCAATTTATTACCTTTTAATGTACGTGATTAATTTAAAAAATCAGGATTTAATTAGCACATGCCATAATACTCTTCAAGTAACACGTTGACAAAAAAATGTTTTTTTTAGGCGTTAATTAAAGCTTATTGGGTCAACATCAACTGAAAGTTTTATTCCTGGTAAAAATTTATATTTTGTTATTAAAGTAGACAGAGTTTTCTGTAATTTTAAATTCTTAGGTCCTCTAATTAACAATCTAATTCTGTACTTACCTTTTAATCTAAATATTGGTGCATTTACAGGTCCTAAAACTTTACCAATTATTTTATTTTCCAAAAATAATTTGAATTTAGTAGCTTCTTTCTCCAATTTACTTTCATTTTCTCCTGATAAGATTAGAGATATAAATCTTTGAAATGGAGGTAAGCTGTTTTTTTTTCTTATTTCTACTTCTTTTTCTAAAAAAATATTTGGATTTTTATTGGTGATGTCATTAATCATTGTTGAATTATGACTATAAGTCTGAAAATAAACGGTTGAGGGTTGTCCTGTACGTCCCGCTCTTCCAGATAATTGATGATATAGTTGTAAGTTTTTTTCTGCACCTCTTAAATCATGACCATAGGATGATAAATCAATATCAACAACAACTATGCAATTAAGATGTGGAAAATGAAATCCTTTAGAAATTAATTGTGTTCCAATCAGTATTTCAATTTCATTATTTATAATTTTTTCAAGTTTTTCCTTTGAATCTTTTTTATTCATAGTGTCACTTGAAAAAATTTCAATTTTTTTATATGGAAAGTTTTTTTTGACTTCCTCTGAAATTCTTTCTACACCCGGTCCACTAAATATAAAATCACAATTTCCATCTTTAGAACAGTTTTTAATTAAAGAGGTTTTAAAACCACAATAGTGACACAATAAGTTATTTTTAATCTTATGATAAACTAAATTTATTGAACATTTTGGACATGAAAAACTATTTAAACATTTTTTACATAAAGCATTTGGTGAAAAACCTCTTCTGTTTAAAAAAAATAAAACCTGATCTTTCTTTCCTAAGTGAAAATTAACTTTCTGAATTATTTCTTTTGAGAGCCAAGATTGCTTTTGCAATTTAACATGATTTAAGTTTATAATTTCAAATTTTGGCAAAGAAGCATTTTGATACCTCTGCTCAAGTCTTGAAAATTTGTATTTCTTTTTTTTTATATTTACATATGTTTCCAAAGAAGGAACAGATGTTATTAAATTGATCGGAACTTTTTCAAATAATGCCCTAGAGATAGCCATGTCTCTAGCATTATATATTATTCCTTCATCTTGTTTATATGATTGGTCATGTTCTTCATCAACAATAATTAATCCTAAATTTTTAAAAGGCAGGAATAGAGATGATCTCGCTCCAATTACAACACTTATTTTTCCTCTAATGATACCTTCCCATATAATTTTTTTATTTTTTTTTGTAATACCAGAATGCCAAATTGCAGGTTTAAAATTAAAAAATTCTATGAATTTTTTTTCAAATTGAGTGGTCAAACCAATTTCTGGTAAAAGAATTAAACCTTGAAAACCCTTTACCAAAACATTCTTTAAAGCCTCAAAATATACAAATGTTTTACCAGATCCTGTTGTGCCCTGCAAAACATGTACGTTGAATCTCTTATTAGAACTATTTATTTGCTCCAGAGATTTTTTTTGATCATTTGTTAATTCAATAAGATTGTCATGACAATTAAATGTTAAACTATCATAAAATTTTTGATCAATTCCTTTGAGCTCATTACCACCAGTTAATACAAGCTTTAGAGCCATACCTTTTGGAACAATGTTATATTCTGAAAACCAATTTAAAAAATCTAACGTGTTCTTTTTTAAACTTGGAATGTCTAATTTATTAATAACTTTTTTTATTTTAAATTTTTTTGAATTATTTTTTTCAAATTCATCCCATACAACCCCTGTTACTTTAGTTTTACCAAAAGGAACTTCAACAAAATCGCCAACTTTTAACTTGATATCACTCTCATAAGTAAACGGGTGATTAAACACGTTCGGCAACAGAATCGGAAATTTCATTTTTAGATAATATGAATTTTTTTTAAGAGTGTATTGCTCTTTTATCAACAGATAAAGCCGCTTCTTTAACTGCTTCCGAAAATGTGGGGTGAGCATGACATGTTCTTGCTATATCTTCTGAGCTAGCTCCAAATTCCATTGCAACTCCAATTTCAGCAATTAACTCACCGGCATGAGGTCCAATTAAATGAGCTCCTAAAACTTTATCTGTTTTTTCATCTGCTAAAATTTTAACAAAACCCTCAGTATCATCTATTGCTTTTGCCCTTGAATTTGCCATGAATGAAAATTTTCCAATTTTATATTTAATATTAGACTCTTTCAATTGTTCCTCGGTTTTGCCAATTGATGCAACTTCAGGTGTCGTATAAATTACCCCTGGTATAGTATCATAATTAACATGTCCTGATTGTCCTGCAATATTTTCTGCAACGGCAATACCCTCATCTTCAGCCTTATGTGCAAGCATTGGTCCTGTGATAACATCGCCGATAGCATAAATATTTTCTAAATTTGTTTTAAAATTTTTATCAGTTTGAATTCTATTCTTATCATCTAAATTTAAACCAATCTTTTCTAAATTAAGTCCCTCGGTATTAGGTTTTCTTCCTACTGAAACTAGAACAACATCACAATCAAAATCCTTTCTGTTGCCATCCTTATCCAGTGTCAAAACAATCGCACTAGAATTTTTTTTTGTAATTTTTTCGACTTTATGTTGCATATGAAATTTTATTCCCTGTTTCTTTAAAATTTTCATAAATTCATCAGAGATTTCCTTATCCATTCCAGGGGTAATGTGATCTAAAAATTCAACGACATGAACTTCAGATCCAAGCCTAGACCAAACAGATCCCATTTCTAAACCGATATAGCCACCCCCCACTACCATTAACTTTTTTGGAACTTTATCTAGTTTTAATACACCTGTTGATGAAACTATTATTTTTTCATCAAAACTAATTCCTGGTAAAGCTACTGGAATTGAACCAGTCGCAATTACTACTTTTTCAGAAAATATCAAAGTCTCATGATTATCTTTGTCTTTTATAGAAATTTCATTTTTAGATTTAAAACTTCCGACACCCTTGTAATAAGTCACTTTGTTTTTTTTTAACAAAAACTCAACACCTTTTGTCAAAACTGTTACTGCCTTTTCTTTACTTTTCATCATTTTATCTAAATTGAGTTTAACCTCACCTACTTCAATACCTTTATTAGATAAATTTTTTACTTTATGAAATTCTTCTGATAAGTTTAACAAGCTTTTCGATGGAATACATCCAACATTCAAACAAGTACCACCAAGAGATCCTCTTGACTCTATACATGCAGTTTTTAGACCTAATTGTGCAAGTCTAATTGCACATACGTAACCCCCAGGGCCTCCTCCAATTACTACTGCTTGAAATTTATCTGGCATTTAAATATCTAAAAATAACCTTCTTGGATCCTCTAAATTTTCTTTTATCATTTTTAAAAAAGAAACAGACTCTTTACCATCAATAATTCTATGATCATAAGACAAAGCTAAATACATAATTGGTCTAATCATAATTTCACCCTCTATTACAACAGGTCTCTCAACTATATTGTGCATACCTAAAACACCTGATTGTGGTAAATTTAATATTGGTGTTGACAACATAGAACCATAGACTCCTCCATTACTAATTGTAAAAGTTCCACCCTGAAGATCTTCAATAGTGAGTTTTCCACTTTTTGCTTTATCAGAGATTTCTTTAATATTTTTTTCAATTTCTGCAAATGACATAACGTCAGCATCTTTTAAAACAGGAACAACAAGACCTTTATCTGTGCCGACTGCAAAACTTATGTTGTAATAATTTTTGTAAATAATCTCATCACCCTCAATTTCGGCATTTACAGCTGGAAAATTTTTTAATGCTACGATAGAGGCCTTTACAAAAAAAGACATCATTCCTAGCTTTATTCCAAACCGATTTTGAAAATCATCTTGATTATTTTTTCTCATCTCAATTATGTTAGTCATATCTACTTCATTAAAAGTAGTTAATAATGCAGCATTCTCTTGAGCTTGTTTTAATCTTTTAGCAATAGTCTGTCTCAATCTAGTCATTCTTATTCGTTCTTCCTGACCATATTTTATTTTTCTTTCTGATGGTGATGGATTCTTGCTCATTAAATTAATTAAGTCTCCCTTTAATAATCTTCCATCTTTTCCAGACCCTTTTATATTTTCTAAGTTAATTTTGTTCTCAGCAACAATTTTCCTTACTGCAGGAGACAAAACCTGATCATTTGGTTTTTCTTTTATAATTGGTTTAGTCTTTACTTCTTTCGTTAAAACAAGTGGTTGCTCTTGTTCGTCTAATTTATCAGCTAACTCATTTTCTAAAAGTTGAGGCTCATTTTGCTGAGGTTCTGAATTTTTAATTTTTTCTCTCTTTACAGTTGGCTTAATTTTCTCAATTTTTTGACTCTTTTTTTCACTTATCCCAATTTCTTCTATTGATCCTAAATGTGCTCCAACTTCTACAACAGATCCATTTTTTGAAATAATTTCTGTTAATTTACCTGATATAGGTGATGGAACCTCTAAATTTACTTTATCAGTTTCTAGCTCAACAATTGGTTCATCCGTTTTAACTTCATCACCTTCATTTTTTAACCATTTCGAAACTGTTGCCTCTGTTATACTTTCACCTAAAACTGGAACTATAATTTTTTCACTCATATCTTATTAATCAAAAACTTTTTTAATAATTTCTTGTTGTTGCATAATATGTCTTTTAGCATATCCTGTGGCGGGTGATGCATCAGGACTTCTTCCAATATAAGAAACATAATTATTAGTAGCTTTTATATTATCTAATGTCCATTGGATATAGTCTCTAACTGAAAACCAAGCCCCCATATTTTTTGGTTCCTCCTGACACCAGTAAAAATTAGCATTCTTGGCATAGGGTTTTAGTTCCTTTGCAAGAGCTTTGGCTGGAAAGGGATAAAGTTGCTCAACTCTATAAAATACAATATCATCTTTTTTAAATTTTTCTCTAGCCTCAAGTAAGTCAAAATAAATTTTTCCAGAGCAAATAATCACTTTTTTGATTTTTTTTGATTTTTTTAATTTTATAAACCCTTTAGTTTTTGGATCTATAGCGTGATCCCATAAAACTCTATGAAAAGAATTTTTTTTATTAAAATCATCTAAATCAGAAATACAATGTTTATGTCTTAATAAAGATTTAGGTGTCATAATTATTAAAGGTTTTCTAAAATCTCTATGCATTTGTCTTCTTAAGGCATGAAAATAGTTTGCTGGAGTTGTGCAATTCATAACTTGCAAATTGTCATTTGAACATAATTGTAAAAATCTTTCCAACCTTGCTGATGAATGCTCTGGTCCCTGTCCTTCATACCCATGAGGTAATAACATCACTATCCCAGATGCTCTATTCCATTTTCTCTCTCCTGATGCAATAAATTGATCAATTACTACTTGAGCACCGTTTGCAAAATCACCGAATTGAGCCTCCCAAAGAGTGAGAGTATTTGGTTCTACAAGACTGTAACCATATTCAAAACCTAAAACTGCAAGTTCTGATAAAAAACTATCCACTACTTCAAATTGCTTTTGATTTTTAGAAATATTATTAAGAGGAACATACCTAGTATTATCTATTTGATTTCTTAAAACAGAATGTCGTTGACTAAATGTCCCTCTACCAGAATCTTGGCCTACAAGTCTGACTGGATATCCTTCCTCAAGCAAAGATCCGAACGCAAGAGCTTCTGCAGAAGACCAATCAATTCCAGTACCTTTTTCAATCCTTTCTTTTCTGACATTGAATATTTTAAAGATAGTTTTGTGAATATTCTTTTCCTTAGGAATGACATTAATTTTATTTGAAATTATCTTTAGTTTATTTTCGTCATAACCCGTTATACCCCTCTTATCTTTACCTTTTTCAGGCTTATATCGTGACCATGTTCCCTCAAACCATTCTATTTTAGGTTTATAATCTTTTGCACTTTTATATTGTTCATCAAGCAAATTCTTGAATGATTTGACGTTTTGGTCTAACAATTCTTGTGTAATTGAGTTTTCATTTACAAGTTTACTTCCATAAATTTTATAAACACTAGGATGTGATCTTATTTTTTTATACATTAAAGGTTGGGTAAATGAAGGCTCGTCTCCTTCATTATGTCCAAACCTTCTATAACAAATTAAGTCCACCACTACGTCTCTGTTAAACTTTAATCGAAATTCTGTAGCTATTCTGGTTGCATAAACAACAGCTTCTGGATCATCTCCATTAACATGAAGTATCGGTGCCTCTACCATTTTT
>LULK01000560.1_pt1 | contig 13304 bp, 18 predicted proteins | sample 728181 | NCBI WGS metagenome assembly LULK01 (sample SAMN03860291, study PRJNA289734) | marine metagenome | biome: seawater column; feature: ocean; material: water; isolation source: Red Sea water column Station 169 - depth 10m | place: Saudi Arabia: Red Sea | collected 2011-10-15 | depth 10 m | reverse complement strand
CAATAAGATTCAAATAACTTGGGGAAATATTTAATTCTTCTGCTAGCTTATTTGCCTGTAATCCTAATTGTCTTCTAAAAGCCTTGATTTTCGGACCAATTTTTAGATCTAATTGACTCATATTTTCTATTTGTAAATTTTGTAAATTTTATTTTACAAAATTTTTCCACGATTTACAACACTTTTAACGTTTTTTGTAGATTTTGTAAATCTTGTAAATTATAAAATTTACATGGACGAAAAATTAAAAAACATTGAAAATGAGGCTCAAATCATAAAACATGAGGATTTAGCTAGACATAATAGCAGAGGAATCTACATGAGAGATGATCATTGTGATTGGGGTTCAAGTGGAATGAAAGATCTAGTTGAGACCCTAAACGACTCTAACTAGTTTTTTAATCCGTTAGATCTATCCTCATTTGAAATACAAAAATTAAAAGGTTTTACAATAAGGTTAGTAATGAGTGCAGAAAATATTTCTTACGAATTAAAAAGGTTTTCAGGAATAAAAAGAGATTATAAACCAGAAGATGTTGAAAGACTAAGAGGATCCATTAAAATTGAATATTCACTTTGTAAACATCAATCAAAAAAACTTTGGAAACTTCTAAATACTGAAAATTACGTTAATACTTTAGGTTCTTTATCGGGAAATCACGCTGTCCAACATGCTAAAGCAGGACTTAAAGCTATTTATTTAAGTGGTTGGCAAGTTGCAGCTGATGCAAATAGTGCCGGTGAAATGTACCCTGATCAGTCATTGTACCCATATGATAGTGCACCTAAATTAGTAGAGTCTATGAATAATGCCTTAATAAGAGCAGATCAAATTCAACACATGGAATTAAAAGATGGTGATATGACAGAAGAAAAAAAAATAGACTACATGTTACCAATTATTGCTGATGGTGAAGCGGGTTTTGGTGGACCACTAAATGTATTTGAACTTGCCAAAAAATTCATAAAAGCAGGCGCTGCCGGAGTTCATTTTGAAGATCAGTTAGCAAGTGAGAAAAAGTGTGGCCATATGGGAGGTAAGGTGCTTGTTCCAACTGGAACAATGATTAAAAATTTAAAAGCTGCAAGATTAGCAGCTGACATTGCTGATGTACCATTGATTATATTAGCTAGAACAGACGCCAATGCAGCTAAACTAATTACTAATGATTATGATGATAATGACAAACCTTTTTTGACAGGTGAAAGATCTCCAGAGGGTTTTTATTATGTTAAAGCTGGAATAGAACAAGCAATATCAAGAGGTTTAGCTTATGCACCTTATTCAGATTTAATTTGGTGCGAAACTGCAACACCTAATCTTAAGGAAGCAAAAAAATTTGCTGAAGCTATCCATGAAAAATTTCCTGGAAAATTGTTAGCATATAATTGTTCTCCCTCATTCAATTGGAAAAAACATTTATCGGATGATGAAATAGCATCATTTCAAAAAGAAATTAGTAAAATGGGTTATAAGTTTCAGTTTATAACTCTCGCAGGATTTCATACACATAGCAATATTTGAATTAGCTCAAAAATATAAAAAAGAAGGCATGTCGGCTTATTCAAAAATACAACAACAAGAATTTGCTCGTGAAAAAGATGGTTACACTAGTGTTAAACATCAAAGAGAAGTTGGAACCTCTTACTTTGATGCTGTTTCAAATACGATAAGTAGTGGAAAGAGTTCGACCACAGCAATGAAAGGCTCGACAGAGTCTGAACAATTCTAATAAAAACAATTCCTCTTGTATATTAGTAGTTTTAACTGGCCCAGAAATGGGTCAGTTAAGATTTAATGTTGTAACCTTTTTTAAGAAGCACTGAAACCACACTTACACAAATTATAAAAAATAAAACCATTAATCCCACACTTATCCAAATATTAAAATCTGAAATTCCATAAAATGAATATCTCAAGCCATTGATAAGATAAACAACAGGGTTAAAATATGTGATCATTTGCCAAAATTCTGGAAGCATGTCTAAGGAATATAAACTCCCTCCTAAAAAAACCATAGGTGTTATCACTAATGAAGGAACAATAGACATTTGTTCAAAATCTTTACTGATTAATCCAATTAAAAAGCCAAATAAAGCAAAGGTAAAAGACACAAGAACTAATAAAAAAATCATTAATAAAGGAAATTGAACTTCAACATCAACAAAAAATAAAGACGTACAAAATATTACAAATCCAACAATGAGTGTTTTAGTGGCTCCAGCACTAACAAAAGCTAGGACAATTTCAAATGTTGAAATTGGTGCTGCCAAAATTTCATATATGGTTCCATTAAATTTTGGAAAAAAAATTCCAAAAGAGGTATTACTTATTGACTGTGTTAATAAAGTTAACATTAAAAGTCCTGGCACAATATAGGATCCATAACTTATTCCATCTATTTTTTGTACGTATCCTCCAATGACAGATCCAAATACAATAAAATATAGTGAGGTAGAAATAACTGGAGATAAAAGAGATTGACCCAAAGTTCTTCTAAAACGGTCCATTTCATGAAAGTAAATTGCTTTCAATCCATAAAAATTAATTCTCATTATTTTCCCTCACTAATGTAACAAATATTTTTTCTAAATTACTTTGTTCAGTTTTCAAATCTTTTAATTTTAAGCCAGAGTCTTTTATATCTTGCAAAAGGTTTGTTATGCCAGTTTGTTTTTCTTGCAGATTGTAAGTATAATTTAATGATATTTTATCATTTCCAATTGTTAAATTATATTTTTTTATAGAGTCAGGTATTTCTTTAACTTCTTCCTGTAATTGAACAGTTAATGTTTTATGTCCCATTTTTTTTAACAATTCTTTTTTTTCTTCAACGACAATTAATTCACCTTGGTTTATCACACCCACTCTATCAGCAATTGCCTCTGCTTCTTCAATGTAATGAGTTGTAAGAATTATAGTTACCCCTGTTTCTCTTAAAGATTTGACTACTTTCCACATTTCTTGTCTTAGTTCCACATCCACACCTGCTGTTGGTTCATCTAAAAATAATATTTGAGGTTCATGTGATAAAGCTTTTGCAATTAAAACTCGTCTTTTCATACCTCCTGATAACTGACGTAGAATTAAATCTTTTTTATCCCAAAGACTTAATTGTTTTAAAACTTTTTCTATATGATTTGGATTTGGCTTTTTTCCATATAAACCCCTAGAGTATGAAACATTGTTAAAAACAGTTTCAAATTGTTCTAATGTGAGCTCCTGAGGCACTAATCCTATTCTAGATCTTGTCTCCCTGTAGTGATCAATGATATCAAAATTTTCTACAGTTACCTTTCCTGATGTGGGTTTAACAATTCCACATATAATACTTATTAAAGTAGTTTTACCTGCTCCATTAGGTCCAAGCATAGCAAGTATTTCTCCTTTTTTTATATTTAGATTTATTTTTTTTAAAGCATTAAATCCATTATCATAAACTTTTGAAAGATTGCTGATTACTATTTGATTATCCAACATTGAAACAGGAATATAGTTATAAATTTTGTTAATACAATTAACTTATATTAAAATTTTTTAGCTTTAATAACTAAAAATGGCAAGAAAGTCGCTATAACAAATGATAAAAATAATAATGATTGAGAAATAAAAGGTGTAAATAATTCTTTTGGCATCAAAACTCCAACCAATAAACTCTTTGAAAAATCTGGAGAAGGAAAAAATAAAAAACCACACATCAATCCAGTTAAAATAGAAATATATGCAGTTTTCTCCTTAACATTCTTATTATAAAAACTATAAAAAACAGTCATAACAAAAGAACAACAAAATAAGTCCGCTAATAAAAAGAGATATAAAATATCAAAACCTTTTGATGCAATAATAAAAGAAATTAAAGATAAAAACACAATGATATATTGAGAAAAATTTAAGTAATTTATTTTTTTTTTAAAATTAAAAACAGCTTTTCCATCAACTACAATTAGACTTGATATTGCATTAATAAGAGTGTCTACAGTAGAAATAGTTAATGCTAGACCTAATATAATTACGATAAAAGATAATACTGTAGTTTGCTCTTTAAGAATTAATGTAAAAAAGCCTAAATCAGGTCTTATTGTTGAGTCTATTGAAAAGGCAACCATTCCAGAAAATCCCATAAAAAAAACAATTGGAATGATTATAAAAAAAGAAATTATAAGACTTTTTTTTAATGTCTCAAAATTTTTTGCAGCATATACACGTTGCCAATTACCTTGGTGAAATAAATTTGTTGCAGCTACCGCGATGAAAAAAGTTAAACCTGCAGTAAAACCAGTTACATATGAACTGCTAATCAGATGAGGATTTTTTTCTCTAACAAATGAAAATGAAAATTGATGACCCATAAATGAATATATATATGTAAAAGAAAATATAAGAATGATTATAATAACAATCATCTGAATGTTATCTGTAAATATAGATGCCCTCAGTCCTCCATATAAAGTGTAGAGTAATGTGAAAAACAATACTATTAAAGCAGTTGTCCATAGTTCTGCTCCTGACATATAATTTATTAAAATTGCTACAGCAGTTACTTCTGCACATAAAAAAATAAACATATAGAAAATTGTCATTAAAAGTATTAGCTTAAATAAACTTTTTCCAAATTTTTTCCTCATAAACTCTATTAAAGATGATCCTTGAGGAAATTCCTTTCTTATTTTCTTTCCTAAATAAATCAAAATAAACATAGGAAATGCTGTTCCTAATGAATAACCAATTATTGAACCAAGCCCTCCCCAGGTAGCAGCTGATGCTGGGCCAAATAAAATCCAAGCCCCTAAAGCAGAAGCAGTCAAACTAGTAGTCAATGAAAATAATCCAACGCTTCTATTTGCTGTAAGATAATTATTAATGCCTTTAAATTTCTTTGAATAATAAATTCCAATAATCGCAAAGGCAAAACTTATCAAAATTAATATTGTGAAAGATGATGTTTGACTTATTAGATATGTTTTATTCATTTTCCCTTTCTGAATTACCGGACAGGTTCTAAGGGTTTAATCTCAGCCTAAAAAGACACCCCTTTCAATATTTCTTATACTTTATTTTCCATTATTTCAATCATACATTTGGTTGCGTATTCTCTCCATTCAGATGAGTCTTTTCCTTTAAGACTATTTAGATGATCGCGATTATTTTGAATATCTTCTTTATATTTAATTTTATCTTGATCGTTTAAATTTATTTCCATTTTAGTTAAATTAGACTCCATTGCATTTATCCAGCTATTGCCAAGCTCAATACATTTTTTATCATCTTTCTCATCACAAATTTGTTTAAAAAAATTAAATATTATATCGTCAGTCTTAACTGTATTTTTCATTTAAAATTTTATTTATTGAAACAATTATTTACAAGTATTGCCATCAATATCCAAATGACAAATACTTCACCATTAGTGAAAGTATAATCTGCTCCGGCAAAACCAGCGATGAAATTAATTGCGTAAATAATAATAGTTGAAACAACTAAGCTGATAATTAAGTTGATAAGACCAGTTATGTATTTCATTTTTTTCTATTTTAAAGAGAAATATTTTAAATGTGGCGAATCTATAACTTGGATAGGTTGTATTCAAGAAATATATTTTCATTTTAATTAAATAAATTTATTGAATACAACCATCTTAAAATTTATTTTTGAGTTAAGGAGGTAATTATAATGAAACTAATGCCACCTGATACTTAGCTGGCAAATTTAATTTTTCAAAAAAACAAAAAACTAAAAATCCATTTGGATTTAACAGCCAAAAAGGCTCAATAGAGGAGCTCTTTTGGGGTAGAAACTAAAAGAGCGAACCTCTATTAATTTTTTAAATATAATTAATGTGGAGCTCTAAACTTACTATGACAGGCTTTACAATTACCCCACATCATTTTAGTTAAAACTGCCCTTACTTCGTCCACACTTTCAGTATCTTCAATAAGAGATGTTAATTTAATCATGTCATTTGATGATTTGGTCATTAAAGCGTTAAATTCGTCTTTATTTTCCCAAATTATCGGTAAAGCCTCAGTTTTAAAACCTTCCTTGGTATTATCAGGAAAATAATCTATCAAAGTTTTATAATTTTCACTCATTTCAATCATTAAACTTTTTGCTTTTTCAAACTCACCTTTGCTTGAAAAAGTTTGAACCCTTTTGGCGGTACTATAATTCTTGCTGAATAATGCTTTTCTCCCTTTTATTATCTCTTCTACCGAAAGTTCTGCATTTACCGGAAGCGACAAAGTGACAAAAATCAAAATAAACAAAATATACTTAAACTTTAAAATGTTATATTTTGTGAACATATGAAATTAGTAAATACCATAACAGAATATGGATTCATATCAAAAGTATTTCATTGGTTAAGTGCCGCAGTACTAGTTATTCAAATTCCTTTAGGTTTTTATTTAGTTGATATGGATTTTAGTGAAAAAAGGTTAACTATTGAAAGTATTCATGTAACTCTTGGTTTAAGTATATTCTATTTAACTTTATTCAGATTAATTTATAAAACTTTTAATCCAACTCCAGTATTAAAACATAGTATTTTCCCAGGACAAAAGATTATAGCTAAGTTAAATCACATCCTTTTATATGCAGCAGTTTTGGTCATTACTACCTCAGGTGCATTAAAAAAATTATATAATGGGGAAGAACTAAATATGTTTTTATTTAATCTTGAAATTCAAGACAATTTTAATTTAGCAGAAATATTTTATGAAATTCATATAATTGGAAATTATACACTCATTACATTAATAACGTTGCACATTTCTGCTGTTATAATACATAAAGTAGTTTTTAAAGAAAATTTATTAAAAAAAATTTTATAAAATTATACAAATCAATTTATCTTTAAATCTAAGTACTTTTCTATATTTTAATTCAATTTCTTGAATTCCTTCAGTTAATTGCTTTTTCGAAAAAGGTATTAAAGTTGAAATATATTTTTTTTTAATCATATCTAAATATTTTTCTCTATCTATTTTAACATTGAAAACAAATCTTTTCTTAATTCTCTGAGGATATAAATCAGTAATAATTTTTAATATCTTTTTATCTCTATTTAGCGATTTATTAAGTTTATTTTTCATTAATTTAAAAGTTGGAATTTCATTTTTACCAGCATCTAGAGTAAAAATTAAAATTTTACCTTTCGGATTTAAAGTTCTTTTTAAAATCTTTAATAATTTTTTGATTTCACCAAATTTCATTAAGTGAATTGTTTGTTTGATTAAGATTAAATCGAATTTTTGATCTTTTTTGAAAGAAAGATTTAAAATATTGATTTTTTTAAAATTGATTCTTTTATCTCTATCTTTATGATTAACAATATCTATCCCTAATGGTTTTTCTTTAAGTTTAAGTTTTGATCTTAAAGAACCTAAAATCTTTCCACGCCCACATCCAATATCTAAAATTTTAGAATTTGAATTAATTCTTAAATTCTCTATTAAAAAATTATTAAACGATTCAATATAATCTTTTGAAGATAACCAAGTTTTATTATCCCAGTTTTTAATGACAGTTGATGCCATATTTTTTCAATCTCCAATAATTATATGGCCATGGCGTTAAAAAACCAACAATAAGCATTAAAGGAACAACCCACCAAGTTAATATTGCTCCACCAGTTAAGAAATAATCTGTCAAATTCATTGTTGTTTCCATACTTATCATAGAAATAAAACTCATACCTAAAGCCGTTTTTAAAGCTTTTTGAAATTCTAGATTTTGTCGAATTAAGATAATTGTTTCAAGTATAACACTCGTAATCAAACCATTGATAATTGCTAATACCATTATCGCTAAGACAGGAAATGGTATTTTTGTTAACTGGAAAAATAAGATGGTACCAAAGTCACCAATTGAACAACCAAGTAAACACCAGGCTGTATTTTTTGCACTTTGTTTCCATGTATGCTTACATGACCAGTCAAATGTAGTGGTTTCCATACATATATGATAATATTTGATTATGATTTTTAAACAATTATTTGATCAAAAATCCAGCACTTACACTTACTTAATTGCCTCAGCTAAAGGAAGAGAGGCATTAATTATCGATCCGGTAATTGAAAATGTAAATCAATATGTTCAATTGTTAAAAGAATTAAATTTAAATTTAGTAAAGGTAATAGATACCCATATCCATGCGGATCATGTAACTGGTGCTTCAAAACTTAAAGATATCACCAAGTGCACAACAATAATGGGTGATCATTCCCCAGCAAATACTGTAGAGATAAAAGTTAAAGATGACGAATATATAAATTTAGATACTTTAAAAATTAGAGCTATGTATACTCCTGGACATACATCTGATAGTTATAGTTTTTTAATGGATAATTATCTTTTTTCTGGTGACACATTGTTAATTAATGGAACAGGTAGAACAGATTTTCAAAATGGTAACGCTAAAGATGCTTACAATTCAATATTTAATAAGCTATTAAAATTACCTGAAGAAACTTTTTTATATCCTGCTCATGATTATAAAGGAGAAAAAGTAAGTACAATTGGTAAAGAAAAAAAACAAAACCCAAGATTACAAGTTAATAGTGTTGATGAATATGTTGAAATAATGAACAATCTAAATTTAAAAAAACCGGCTGAGATTGAAACTAATGTAGCAAAAAATATTAAACTAGGTGCTTAGTATTAAATAGATGTTTTTATAGCTTCGTAAATTAAGTCCTCAGTAGTTTCACCAATACTTCTATAAACCTCTTTACTACCTTTGAAAATTAATAATGATGTTTGATATTGAATATTAAATAAGTTTGCAATTTCTTTATTTGTTACATCGAATGCAAAATATTCTATATTTGTAAATTCAATATCTGATAATTTGCCTTCCTTTTTTGCTTTATTCAAAATTTTCATTTGACTCGCACAAGACGAGCAATATTTTATCCAAGAACTTACTATTACAATCTTGCCGTCAGCTTGCGCTTTTTGAAACAACTCTTTATTAAAAGTTGTCTCTTTTTCCATGGCATTTGCGTTAAATGCAAAAATACAAAAAATAAATATAAAAATTTTTTTCATTACAAACTATACAACAAATATCAAAAACCAATAAGATGCTAATCCTGAAAATATTGTCGCAATTATACTCCTTGAAAAAATTCCAATTAAGGCTGCAATTAATGCCGCCATTATTTTTGGATTATTCTCAATTAAAATTGATCCTGAATCATCTAAAAAAATAGCTGGAAAAATAATTGCTGGAAATATTGCTGGTGGTACATAAGATAAAACTTGTCTTATTCTGTCGTTAAACATTTCTTTTTTTATCAATGCTATCATTGAAAATCTTGTTAGATAAGTAATCACACCGCAATATATAATTAAAGCCCAATTACTCATTCTTTTTTACCGTTCTTGTTAATATCATTGCTGTTAATAAACCTGTTAAACCAGCAACTATTGCATATGCTTTGAAAGGAATATAATTATATCCAAGTGTAGCAACCAATCCAGAAACAACAATCACAATTACGTTTATGAATTTCCTAAAATCATTAACTAAAAGTGCTAAAAAAGTTAAGGGAACAGCAAAGCTTAACCCAAGTTTTTCTGGTATAGCTGCACCTAGTATGATTCCTAAAAAAGTAGTTGATTGCCAAATTACCCAACATGTTGCTCCAGCTCCAACTAAATGAAAATATCTATTTTGATCTTTATTTTTCTTGAGATACTCATTTGATATTGCATATGCCTGGTCAATTAAAAAATACGAGATAATAATTTTCCAAATCAATTTTAAATCTGATAAATGCTCAGATACTACAGCTCCATACAGCAGATGACGTGAATTAACAGCACCAACTGAGCTTATAATGACTAAAGAAGAAGCTCCTCCTGAAAATAATTGTAGAAGAACTATCTGAGAGGCACCGCCAAAAACTATTAAAGACATTCCCATGGTTTCTAATGGACTAAATCCAACATCAATTGAGAGAACTCCAAAAATTAGACCAAAAGGAACAACTGGTATCATTAGTGGACTAACATCAATGATGCCTTTTAAAAAAACTTTCAGATTACTTTTCATATTCTAAAAGGTTTTTATTAGAAGCAAACTATATGATCAATATGAATTGGTCTTTTTATACCAAATTTTTCGTCAACTTCATGTTGATGTATGTGATGTGAATGAACAAATACCGGTATCAAGGTATTACTTGGTGTTTTGAGTGTATAAATAAAGTTGGTTCCTCTAAATTTTCTATCCACTACTTCAAGTTTTAAATTACTTCGATCATCATGCTCAAGATCTTCTGGTTGTAGCAAAAGTTGTACATTTGAACCTTTGGGATATTCTTTAATAAAATTACCCTCAATCGTTCCTAAATCCCAATTTTCTAAAGTGTTCTTACCAGTCACTTTTGCAGGAATTAATATTCCTCTATTCAAAAAATTTACAACCTCAACAGAATTTGGAAAATGATAAACTTTATAAGGATCATCAAATTGTTTCAGTTGTTGATCTAAAATTATTCCACATTTTGATCCTAAATAAAATGCCTCATATGAATCGTGTGTAACTATAATTGTTGTGATCTTTAATTGATTTAAGATTTTTTTAAGTCTGACTTGGATTTCTTCTTTAAAACTTTGATCAACATTTGATAAAGGTTCATCTAACAATAAAAGATCTGGTTGAGTTATTAGAGATCTTGCAAGAGATGCTCTTTGCGCTTCACCAGCACTAATTTCATGTGGATATTTATTTAGAATGTGAAAGATATCTAATAAATCTACAATATCTTTTAAAGTAAGTTTTTTTTTATGTTTTTCTTTATTTCTTTCCGAGCCTAATAATATATTTTTCTCAACAGTGTAATGAGGAAACAAGCTATTGTCTTGAAATGCAAGTGACACATTTCTATTTTCTGGCTCAACATTATTTTTTTCTGAGGAGATTGTTTTACCATTTAATTTAATTGAACCTTTTTTAATCTTCTCTAAACCCGCAATTGTTCTTAAAATAGTTGTTTTACCTATTCCAGAGGGTCCCAAAAGGCATATCACATCACCTTCATTTTCTATGGAAAAGGAAACATTTTTTACTTTGGTTTTACCACCAACATTAAAATCAACATTTTTAATTTCAAAAAAATTTTTACTCATAGTTATCTCTTAAAATATATTTAGATGTAACTATTATAAAAGAAGTTGCAATCAAAATTAAAAATAGTGATGGAACTGCAGCTGCTTCTAACAAATCCTCTGACGCGGAAATGTAGGCTGTAGTTGCAAAAGTTTCAAAATTGAAAGGTCTTAAAATCAAAGTAATTGGCAACTCTCTAATAATTTCTAAAGAAATCAATATAAAAACAAACAATAATGAATTTCTTAAAAAAGGAATATGTATGTTCATAAATGTTTTTCTTTTAGAATATCCAAGTAAATAAGAACTTTCATCAACTGATATATTAATTTTTTCATATCCTGATTTAATTCCATTAAAAGCTAAAGAATAAAATCTAATAAAATAAACAATAACCAATCCTAATATTGAACCAATAAATACTTTTTTAATTGATAAGAAACCATAAGTTTTTACCACGCTCTCGTCAAACCAAGCGATAAAAGTAATAAAGGCAACTGCTAAAATTACACCTGGGATTGCATAGCCTGAAATTGATAAAGTTGATAAAATGTTTAATGTTTTATCTTTGTTAACTCTATTTCCGTAATTCGAAATAAGAGCAAATATGATTAAAAACAAACTAGATAAAACAACCAAATAGAGTGTATTAATTAGAAGTTTAGTTATCTGTAAATCAATCAGGTTTTCTGGAAATTTTATTGTCCAATACATCATTTGAATAAGTGGGAATAAAAAACTTAAGAAAAAAACTAAAAAGCAAAACGTGAAAGCCATCAAAGATTTACTACCTGAAAGCTTAATTTTTTGTTTTTGTTTAAATCCACCTCTTGAATTCATGTGATATTTAGCCTTTTTTCTTGAAAAATTTTCTAAAACAAAAAGAGCAAATATAAATAAAAGTAAAAAAAAGGATAATTGGTTAGCAAAAGCTAAATCATCAAACGCTATCCATGAGTTGTAAATTCCTGTTGTTAAAGTATTTATTGAAAAAAAATCAACTGCTCCAAATTCTGCAAGTGTTTCCATAGCAACTAATGACAGACCCGCAACTATTGCAGGTCGTGCAGCAGGTAAAATAATAGAATATAAAGTTTTAAATTTGGTAAAACCTAAATTTTTTCCTAAATCTATCAAATTTTGAGGTTGATATAAAAAAGATGCTCTAGCTAAAACATACACATATGCATACAAAGAAAAAGAAATAGAGAGAATTGCTCCGAATAATCCATCAAACTTTGGAATACTTTGATTGTAATTAGCTTCACCAAATAAACTTTTTAAGATAGTGAATGCGGTTCCATAATTTTCAAAAAAAGCAGTCAATGAATAGGCATAAATATAAGGTGGAACTGCAAAAGAAAGTATTAATGCCCATTTAAAAAAATTACTAAAGGGAAATTCAAAAAAAGATACTAAGTATGCAGATCCAGTACCTATTAAAAAAGTTAATATTAATACGCTAGATAATAAAATTAATGAATTTAATATATACTCTACTAGAAAAGTGTCTTTTAAAACTTGATAATAATTAGAAGTATTTTCAAAAAAACTTGAAAAAACTGTTAAGATTGGAATTAGAACAAAAACAGAAATAAAAAAAGAAGATATATACCAAAAATTTATTCTCATAATTTATAATCCGCCTTATAAAAATGAAAAGTATTTATGTCTACGCTAGGAGGAAGGAGACATCTTGCCTAATAAACGTAGACACCCAGAAAAAATCAAAAATTAAATACTTTTAGGATATGCGGAACCTCCTTTGTTTTAATTTTTGAAAGTTTTCTATTATTTATTCTTTTATTGATCTTTTCACACTCTAAATTACATGGAGAACATGCTTTAGAAGATTTATTTAAATCAATATTAGACATAAATTTCTTTTTTACTTTCACAATGCTACTTCCAACCCGCAGCTGTCATTACTTCAACAGCAGCTGCTTGATTTTTTCCATAAGAGGCTAATTTAGTTTTCATATCCTGCTTGAAATCTAATCCTAGATTATTTACAACTAATGGACTTGGTGAAACACCATCGATCATTGGAAACTCAAAAGTATTGTTAGTAAAATGCTCTTGAGACTGTGGTGTCAATAAGAACTCTACAAGTTTAACGGCATTAGCTTTATTAGGTGCACCTTTCACTAAAGCTGCACAACTTACATTCATGTGTGTTCCTCTATC
>LULK01000104.1_pt3 | contig 13305 bp, 9 predicted proteins | sample 728181 | NCBI WGS metagenome assembly LULK01 (sample SAMN03860291, study PRJNA289734) | marine metagenome | biome: seawater column; feature: ocean; material: water; isolation source: Red Sea water column Station 169 - depth 10m | place: Saudi Arabia: Red Sea | collected 2011-10-15 | depth 10 m | reverse complement strand
GTATGAGGGTCATCTGCAATTATACGATGAACTCCATCTATGGTTAGCCTATTTAGAGAGGGGCAAGCAGGAGCCATTAGGACATTTTTTGCTTTTAATTTAAGGGAAACTGCCGAAAGCTCGGAGGCTATATTACCGTGAAGTGCGGAGTCACCTTGTTTAAACAACCAGACGGGCTTAGATTTTGAGAGAACCTCTGCTGCCTCCTCGGCTGCCTTAGCTGCATTCTGCGCGTTTTTTTCTCGGGAATTAGTATCCACCCCAATAATATCGTAACTATCAGAAATTGAATCTACCTGGTCAGAACTCAAAGCGATCCCTACCGAAAATCCGTACCGCTCAAATTCACTGGCTACAGCGGTCAACCCGGTCATATCATCGGCTATTATTCCAACTAGCATATAAACTTTTCCATATCAGAAGAGCACTCCGGCGTACACTACAGCATACGCCGGGGGGGGAGATAGTTAAAAGGATATTATTGCGCAGCAATAACCTTTTCGTAGATGCCTTCGCTGAATAAACCACTTTCCACAAAGCCTGGAACCGCTTCTGAAACCTTTGCAGCAAAAGCTGCACGTTGTGTGTCTGAAGGTTTAGCAAATGTGACGCCATATTCAGTTTCCATTGTACCTTGATGTTCTGCTTCAAGTTTGGCGATTTCCTTCAAAAAGAACTTTTCAGCAGACTCGGTTGCTTCAGCAAAAAGCGCTTTATCAGCATCACTTAGTGCGTCGTAACTGGCACCATTCATAATCATCGTATTAGACGAATACAGGTGGTTGGTAAGTAATACATTTTTTGCAACCTCTGGAAATTTAGTAGGAATTAACGTAGTGAAAGGCCCTTCTCCACCGTCAACGACACCCTGACGAAGTGCAAGATAGAGCTCACCCCATGGCACTGGTGTAGGATTCACTCCGATGGCTTTCCAAGAATTAAAGTAAACATCTATCTCAGGAACACGAAACTTCACACCTGATAGATCGTCCGGACTATAAACAGCTGATGTAGTAAAAACTACTCGCGGTGAGCGAATGAATGTGTCAGATAGTGTTTCAATACCATGTTGGCTCCTTAGTTCTGCTCGCCAACTTTCTGCGAAATCACTTCCCAAAACTTTTCGAAAACCCTCTTGACCGTTGATTGCAAAGGGAACTGCTAGAACACCGTAGTCCCTCACAAACTGAGCGTTCCATCCGATATCATCTACGAACAGATCCTGTGCTCCACTCTGTACATTTTGATACTGTTCAAGTGCCGGTCCAAGCTGAGCAGCGCTTACGACATTGACTTTGAAGCGCCCATCAGTCAATCGTTCCAGTTCAGAACCGAAATGTTCAGCTGCTAGCGTCAAGGGTGCCGTTGGGCCCTGAATCGTTCCGAGAACAAGCTTTTTTTGTGCCACAGCTGGGCCGGCCGCTAAACCGATTACGCCTAATAGCGCCGCTAATAATCCTCCCTTCGAGATTAATGGCGCTCCTCCTCGAGCGCGGTTTATAAGCCGAGCTTTCCAGGGTTCAAGATGCCAGATGGATCAATCACCTTTTTTAGCCGGCTATAAAGCCCCCAGGAAGATCCCAGGGCTTCATTCACATGTTGGGTACGAGCAAGTCCAGTTCCGTGGTGGTGTGAAAGAACTGCTCCAGAGTCTAACACTGCTCTGTTAGCAACCTTCCAGATTTGCTCAAATTGTAATTCAGCGTCTTTTGGGGATTCTGCTTGGCCAAGCAAGATGACATAAAGCGAGACTCCGTCGGTATAAGCATGAGAGAAGTGGCCTAGGACTTCATCCGCAAATGGTTTCAATGCTTTCGTTAAGGCATCATAAGTTCCACTAATTCCTGACCAATTATTAGCTACTTCTATCGTCTCTGCTACACCTCCGGGGGTCTTCAAAACATTCTCTATGGTAGAAAAATCAAAGCGCCTTTTCATCCAGGATTCCGCACCATCTGATCCAATATCCACGCCACTATTTTTGTTGCAAACTTCAAGAAGTTCCGACATCTCGCTATTAGAGAAATTCTTTGAACCTTCTGAACCAAGAAACATTACGGGCGAAGAAAATGCAGCATCTTTCATCGCGTGACGTGCTTCGGCCAAATCGTAAAAGCGCAACAAGAACGGACTAAGACCAGACACCATTATTTGCCGCATAGCTGTTACCCCAGAAGTAACGTCAGGAAAAGTTACCGTCTGAAATTTACGGCATTCAGCTATTCGAAAGAGCCGCAGTGTAACCTCCGTTATCACACCCAAGCAACCCTCAGATCCTATTAAAATATGTCGTAAATCTGGCCCAACTGCCATCCTTGGAGAGCCTCCGACGGTAACTTTTGTACCATCGGCAAGCACTGCTTTGAAACCAACACAAAGATCTTCGATTCCACCATAGCGCGAAGAAAATTGTCCTGTCGCTCGGGTTGCAAGCCACCCCCCAACGGTCGATCGATAAAGTGATTGCGGCGAGTGGTTTAGTGTCAAACCAAGAGATTGAAGTTGATCCTCAAGAATGCCCCCATTTATTCCAGCTTCCACCGTGACGTGCATGTTTTCAGTATCAATGTCGATTACACGATCTAGCTTCGTCGTATCCAGAGAAATACCCCCCTGCACCGCCAATGGCCCGCCCACTACGGAAGATCCGAGACCCCATGGCGTTACAGGAACTTTTGCTTTTTGCGCCCATGAAAGAATCTTTGCAACTTCTTCAGGGTCTTTGGAATCATGGCTGTGATCTTTAATAACTTCAGTACTTTCACTAATGCAATCAGATCGGCCCACAGCTTCACGCAAGTCATCAAATTTAATATTGGCTTGTTTAAATGTGACAGTATTCATGCAACATCTCCCGGTTAGTTCTAAACTAGAAGGTCGCAATTACATTGGTAAAATAGTTTATATACCAATAGTAAATTGATTTTATCTATTATTAATTATGTTTTTTACAGAATTACGTGCCTTTCATGCAGTTGCTCAAAGTGGTGGGTTTATACGCGCCAGCGAACTTATTTCGCGCTCACAGTCTACCCTAACTGCGCAAGTACTGAGTCTTGAGCAGCGATATGGAGTTGAGCTGTTCTTCAGAGGTAGAGGACGCACGGCTGTTTTAACACCATTGGGCAAAAAACTACATGCAACAACAATACAACTTTTTAGCCTGGAAAAGGACGCAGAAGCACTGGTTATGAACGCTGGGCAAAATAGAGGTGGGATTTTACGAGTAGGCGCAATTTCACCAAGGTGGGCAACTGGAATGATGACCCAAATGATGAAACGTTATCCAGATATCGAAGTAAATCTTACACTTGATAACTCCAAGAACCTGTTAGACTTGGTGTTATCCTATGAAATAGACTTGGCATATGTAGGAGCTCATTTGCCCAAGACAGATTGCGAAATGCGAAGTATTTCCACACCAGAAATTGTATTTGCTGTTTCCAAGAAACACCCTCTTTGCGCTAAAGGTTTAGTTTCGCGCGATGAATTTAAACAACAGACGCTTATTCAACGTGAAATAGGGTCAGAGACACGCAATTTGATGGATACTGCACTAGCTCAAAACGGATATATTCCTGGAAGAACAGCTATTTTTGGCAGTCGCGAAGGTGCCTTAGAAGCAGCTCAAGAGGGGTTGGGACTTGCGCCAGTCTCAACTGATGAAATCCCAGATAACCTTCAAGTTGAAAAAATTCGTGCAGCTGATTTCAAAATTTATGGCGAAATTCACGCAGTGTGTCTCAAGTCTCGCCGCAATCTTCCAATAATAACTGAAGCCTTAGCGGCTCTGTCATAGGTAAAGTCACCAGTAGTTCGGGGAAGGCTTTCAGTTAGAGATTAAAAACTATTCATTTTTAATCGGTTTTACCCCGATACACACACGGAAGAGACAAGCACGCGCACGGACGCGCGCACGTGCCATTATTTGGATTAAGCGTCAACAAAAAGGTGGATAGAAAGGTGGATAAAAAATGAATATTTTATTAAGATACTGATATAAAACAATATTTATAGGTAAGTGGTGCCCCAAGACGGACTTGAACCGCCGACCTACTATTTACGAAACAGTTGCTCTACCGACTGAGCTATTGGGGCTGATCTAGAAATCAATTTTAAGTATAAGAAAGTTCACATGCTTGTTGTGCGGTGTCAATATTTCCAATTTGAATTGATGTGGTGTCGTGAACGGTGTAAATTCTTTGATGATTTCATCGATTATCATAAATTTAAAGGTATCTTCTATAAAACCTGATTATCACAGTGAGGATTTAATAATTGGATTATCTACAGAAAACAGCTGATAAACTTGTAAGCGAACGCTTATTCGCTGGTGTAGAATGGCGAATAGACCAAAGTGGTAAAAATATTTTTGCAGGAAGATCTGGTTTCCAAGACTTTGCTACCAAGTCAGAAATTCCTGAAAACGCTTTCTATCGTGTTTACTCGATGACTAAACCTATAATTTCAGTTCTAGCATTAAAACTTATAGAGGAAGGATATCTTCAATTGACTTCTACTTTAGCAGAATTTGATAACCGATTTTCAAATATGATTGTGCTTAACTCCGATGGTCATGTGGCACCAGCAGATGGGTTAATTACGGTAGAACATCTTCTAACCCATAGAGCTGGATTTTCCTATGATTTCAACATAGGCTGTGCAACTGCTCCCTATTATCGCCAGGCTGAACTTATGGAAAATGGGTATCGAGATCTAGGTGATATTATTAGTATACTTTCAGAACTTCCTTTAGTCTTCAATCCAGGTTCACACTGGCGTTATAGCGTTGCCACCGATGTTCTTGCTTATCTTTTAGAAACGGTAACACAAAAGACAATCACCGAACTATTAAAAAACTATATCCTCAATCCACTCGAAATGACTGATACGAACTTTACTATTGAACCAGAAAACCAACATCGCATTATGCAAGTATACGGAGTGAGATCATTATCAGAGCTACCCCTACTTAAACGACTGCCACATGATTTGTCGAAACCTGCTAATTTAGGGCGGTCACACCCGCTAGATTACCCAGAATTTCGGCGAGGCGGTTATGGGTTATTTTCAACAATTTCAGACTATATGAAATTCGCAAATATGTTAAGAGATGGAAAGACTATTGATGGACAGGTTATTCTCTCTGCGGGAATGTGGAACTTAATGCATAGGGCACGGGTAAGTTTTCCCAACAATACGTTTCGAATAAACGATGAGCCTTTTTGTGGCTATGGTTGGAATTTAATAGGGAGAGTTATGGAAAATGTCGGGGAAGCTCAATACACAACATCTCTTGGTGAATTCGGTTGGAGCGGAGCGGCAGCGACCTATTTTTGGGTAGATCCAGTCAGGGATGTGACGGGCTGTGTGATGACGCAGTACATCGGCAGAGAAGTTCCAATTGATGGAATGATGCAAACAGCGGCAATGCGAATGCTGGGTGATTAAATCACATAGGACAAAAAACATAATGCCAAATGTACCAAGATAGCAGCGAGGCCATGATTGAGTTTTAAAAAAGAAGCGTATTGGTGGGAAATTGGAGAGGCTTTAAAGCCTACTCAGGAATTAGCTACTCTTCCAGTAAGTACTGATTTTGTTGTGATTGGGGCTGGCTATGCAGGCTTATCAGCAGCCCTGACAGTGGCTCGCCAAGGAAAATCGGTAATCGTCGTGGATGGTGGAATGCCTGGCTTCGGTGCATCCACAAGAAATGGGGGAATTTGTAGTGGACAAATTCGACCTTCGTTAAGCGCACTCCGGACAAATTTCGGTGCAGACTTTGCGAATAACGTTTATTCAGAGGGTGTAGATGCAAGATATGATTTAATTAAATTTTGTGAAGACGAAAAAATAGACTGCCAACTGCAAATGACCGGAAGGTTTACAGGTGCAATGAGTCAATCAGATTATGACAAGCAGTGCCGCGAGGCAGATAATCTAAATGAAATCTCTGGTCATGAAGCTTATATGGTCAAAAAACAAGATCAACAGAGTGAAATAACTACAGATCTTTTTTTTGGTGGAATGGTGCGAAAAGAGATTGGTGGATTTCACCCAGGTAAATTTTTCTCTGGTCTGTTAAGAATTGCCGAAAAAGCCGGTGTATTAGTAAGTTTTAACAATAGCGTTACAGAAATATTAGACCGTAAAACGGGCGGTAAAAGTATAGTTACAAGCATGGGTACCGTAAACACTGGAAAAGTAATTGTAGCCACCAACGCCTATACTGGAAGAAAATATAATTTTACAAAATTCCTCAGGCAAAGGCTTGTACCGACGCAAAGCTGTATAATTGTGACCGAAAAACTGGGCATTGAGACGGTAAAAAAATATATGCCCAAGCTTAAGATGTATGGTAACACCGCAAATATATATAGCTACTTCAGGCCCACACCGGATAGACAGCGCATATTACTAGGATCTCGCAGCTTTGACAGATCCGAACCATCTGAAAAATCAGTGATTTATCTTAAGAAAAACCTAGTCAAAATTTTTCCTGAATTAGTAGATTGTACAATTGAATACTGCTGGCTCGGAAATGTAGCATTCACTAAGTCTCAATTACCCACTGTTTTTGAACATAATGATATTTATTACGCTGCAGGCTTTGCCGGATCTGGAACAGTATGGGCACGTTGGTTAGGGAAAAAAGCTGCCGAAATGGCCTTAGGCATAAGTAATAACCCAAGTGTATTTTATGGATCACCTCCAGCTAAACTTCCTTTCTATGACGGAAACCCTTGGTTCTTACCTACGATTAACAAGTATTACAGTTTTAAAGATTGGTTAAAATCACTGCAAAACTGAAACTAAAGTGTAGACGATAATTATTTACAAGATCTGCAGAAGTTTCAATATTAATCAGATTTTATCGAGTAGCTCTCTAAATTTAGCAAGCTCACCTTTTTGCATTCTGACAAGGTGAGTTTCTTCCGGAAAGTTACCATTATTTACGTCTTCTACAAATTCTTTAAACGCTCCAACACGCTCGTTTTGAAGCCTCTCAAATTCACCCTTAAAGTCTCGATAAATTTTCGCGTGCCGTGGGATATGTCCGTCTGTATATCCCAAAATATCATTTGAGTATAAATATTGGGCGTCGCAACCAGCCCCCGCTCCCATTGACCAAACCAATATCCTAGTTCGCTTTGAAATCTCATCCGCAACCTCGACTGGAACAACTTCCAACTCTACACCTATAGCGCCAGCGTTTTCATAAGACTTAACTTGCTGAAGTAGCTCTAGCGCATCATTTGCAGTCTTACCGACAGCTTTAAATCCGCCCGTCCAAGTAGCGCGGGCAGGAACCAACCCTACATGTCCAACAACTGGAATATATTCATTAGAAAGCATTGCTACGGTTTCAAAAGATCCTGAGCAATACAGCGCATCTGCACCCTTTTCGATAGCCGCATTACACCACTTCAAATACTCGCTCGGTGAACCACATTCCGTATGGGTTTGCCCTGCCATTGAAAAAATTGTCGGAGCGACCTGGCGGTACTCTGGATGAAATAATACATCCGCTGGGACTGATGCTATATCGATGCCAGCGGCTTCTGCAGCCGCAGCTTCATCTAAAGAGAAAAACTTCATCATAGTCAGTTGCCGTCTACCCTTAAGCGCTAGTAAGTCTGCAACGGTTGGTAATGTTCTAATTTTATGTTCCATTTTAATTTCTTGAGCTCTTCTGAAATTTATTGAAATAGTAATTATGGCTCTCTTAATAGCCAGCCACCGTCAACATCTACGGTTATCCCAGTCACGAATTTATTTTTAATTACAAATATAATACCTTGAGCAACTTCATCCGCTGTTCCAGCACGTGGTATCAAATTATTTTTCGTGGTCTTCCGGTATAGTTCCTGACGCTCAGTTCCTTGGACAAGTACCATCGGAGTATCTATTGTTCCAGGCGATACTGCATTTACTCTGATACGAGGCGCCACCTCACGAGCAACTGCACGCATCATAGCTTCAACGGCACCACCAACAGACGATAAGGCGACTTGACCTGGCTGACAATTGCGCGCAGGCGCTCCAGACACCAACGTAATTGAACCACCATCTGAAACATTTTTAGCTCCAAAGCGAACAACATTCGCATAACCCCAAAGCTTATCGAAAGATGCTTTGTATCCGTCCATGTCCATTTCAAGGAACGGGCCATACGCACGTTTCCCGCCCGTCGCTGTTGTAACCAAAATATCGATCGGCGACAGCTCATTCAGAATTGTCTCAACAGCTTTATGATCACGAACATCACACGCGTAAGTAGTTATCCCGTTTGGTAGACCTCCCGCTTTATCAGGTTTGCGGCTAAGAGCTATAACCTCAGCTCCATCCCCCGCTAAGAGAAGACAAGTGGCAAGCCCAATTCCAGATGTTCCTCCAAATACTACTGCTTTTTTACCAGATAAATCCATTGAAGCCCCTTTTGATAATTTCTTTATTGATATTCAGTTTCCTTCACTTAAGCAAAACTTTTAAAATAAATTTTTATATGACTAGTTTTAATTCTTTTATGAATGGATAGACTAATGCTTATTAATTTTAATGTTTACGTTGGAGTATAAGCTTGGAGATCTGGCAACTTACGGCTAACGAGCTACGGCAAAAAATTTTGAAAGGCGAAATATCGGCCCGCGAAGCTACCGAGAGCCATTTATCTCGGATGGACCAAGTAAATGTTAAAATTAATGCTGTGGCCCAAAGTTGTGAAACAGAAGCTCTTGAAGAAGCGGACTTACTAGACGACAAACGTATGAGAGGAGATGAACTTGGTGCACTTGCCGGTGTACCAGTAACTGTGAAAATAAACGTGGACCAAAGAGGTTATGCAACGACCAATGGCCTTCAATTGCAAAAGGACCTTGTAGCTAAAATCGATAATCCTGTTGTAAACAACCTGCGAAAAGCTGGCGCTATCATTATCGGCCGGACCAATACCCCCGCATTTTCGCTTAGATGGTTCACACGAAATACAATTCATGGACATACAAAAAATCCACTTAATCCATTGGTTACTCCAGGTGGATCATCAGGAGGTGCTGCAGCCGCAGTAGCAGCGGGAATAGGAGCTATTGGTCACGGTACTGACATAGCTGGGTCAATTCGCTACCCAGCTTATGCCTGCGGCATTCATGGGCTAAGACCATCACTGGGTAGAGTTGCTGCTCACAACTTTTCAAGTCCAGATCGTTTCATCGGAGCTCAACTTATGGCTGTATCTGGCCCACTCGCAAGAACAATTGAAGACCTAGAACTCGGCATTCAAGCAATGGCTAATCACGACCATCGGGATCCCTGGTCAGTCGATATGCCACTAAAAGGCAAACCTTATTTAAAACGCATTGCTTTTTGCGACTCGCCAGAGGGAATAAAAGTTGATCCCAGAATTCAAAAGGCACTTCGCGCCGCACTCAAAAAATTTGAGCAGGCTGATTGGGAAGTAGACGAAGTTAAAATACCACCATTGCGTAGTGCAATGGAAAACCAGTTAGTACTTTGGATGGCGGAAATGGACAAAAGTGCAAAACATCTAGTGGCAAAAGAAAATGACCCAGATGCCATTATTATTTATGACCGTTTAAGAAAAATTTCCGAATACAAAAGTACGGATCAAATTATGGATGCGCTTCAAGAGCGCGCTAATCTGACAAGAAAATGGAAAAAATTTCTATTTGATTACCCGCTTCTATTGTGCCCCGTTTCATGCTCTCTACCTTTTGACGACCTTAAGGATTTAGAATCAGAGGGGCATTTTGAACAAATAATTGAAGATCAAATATTACAAATTGGATTGCCGTTTATGGGTCTACCGGGATTGACTGTTACAACGGATAGAAATGAAAATCGCCCTGTAGGAGTTCAACTGGTTGCATCACACTTTCGAGAAGATATCCTACTAGATGCAGCGAAACTCATTGCACCAAGATTTGATGCAATTTGAATTTAATAAAGTAATACAATTATTGGGCATAGATTAGATTGAAATTTCAGCAAGAATTTTATGTCCCAACAATAAACAAAAAACAATAAAAAAACATCCCAGTGTAAACTCGAAAACCCTAGCCCTTGATTGAAGGAATTTCCTAAATTTTGGCAGTGCAATAATGAAAGTAAGCAAAATATACCAACTGGTATCAACAATAGTTGCAGTAGAAACCATAATTGCTTTTTCTTGAAATGACGACGCGTCACCCAAAAACTGGGTAAAAATTGCCAAAAAGAAAAGAGCAATTTTAGGGTTTAGGAATACTATTAAAAATCCAGATCCAAAATTTCCAAATAAAGTATTAGATATTTGAAATTTCTGTTGGCCTGAGTCTGAAACTGCAAAACTTGAGCTAAACATGATATATGTTAGCCAAAGAAAAAATATTAGGCCAGCGACGTTAAGAAAAACTATCAAAAAAGGAATAAAAGATAGCGTAACACTCAAACCAAATGCGACTAAAAACGCATAGAAAAAAATGCCAAGACCATGAGCCAAGCCGAATACTACACCAGCTCGACGTCCTCCATCCATAACTGTTTTAGATAATAACGCGACACTGGGGCCAGGCGAGGCTGCACCAGCTAAACAGGCAGAGGCCAAAAGAACCCATGTTATTAAAGTCATTTTTTGTTCACCAGATTGATAAAAATTAACGTAATCTGCATCTTCTTATTTTGATATGATGTTATTGCCTTTACCATTAGCAAACTTCGCAGAAATCAATTAAATAGACAAACTAGAAAATTTATAAAAACTTTGATTATCTATACATTTTGATCGTTACGTCGTTGTGTTCCATAAGTGTGTTCTGAATAGTTTCTTAACAGCAAGATATTAAAAGCAAAATGGTATCATCGATAATAAATAAGAATTTGACTGGAGGTCTGACGGGCATTCAAGATCTACTAACAAAGCTTAAAGAAAAAGCTTACAGTTATCCCCTGCTTGCAATGATACTTTCAAGTTGTGGAAGCAATACAATATGCACAACAGTCACAACAACTACTGACAACGCGTCAACAACTACTGACGATGCATCAACGGTTCCTGTTACTTCAAATTCAGTGGTGGTTGTCGCCGAAATGGAAAACCTCGGTTTGGTTGGAGTAAACGACACGATAACTGCAACAAATTCGACTTTGACATCGGGCACACGAATTGTTGATACGGACCCTTACGATAACGATACACTAACAATAACCGCTGATGACGATATTATTGGCACACCAACGGTTAGTGGCGTTGAGAAAATTATATTTTCAACTTCAGCCACAAAGTTGGGTAACGATTATGAATTTGATGTGAACTTGGTAAACATCACCGGGAGTGATACTGTCACTTTTGAAAATACTAATTCGAACTCTCTAATAAAAACACTCGATTTGATAAATGTCGGTGTACCTATTTCTGTAGGCTCACATTTTTCAACGGTAAAAGTTGCCGGCCAAACAGACAAAGATATAAACTTAGATATTTCAGCCGACATTACTTTATCGACAACAGGCCCAACCAAAGATCTACTTGTAAATGCAAATGGAAAAAGTGTCACGTTAAGCTCATCTACCGCAACCCAAGACATAATAATCAACAAAGCATCTAATGCAGATATTACAGCTGCTTCAGCACTCAGAAATGTAGCAGTTACCATTGATGGCGACGTTACGCTTCGGGACTTGAGTGCCTTGAAAGGAAATATAGATGTTACCAACGTGGGTAGTATCAATTTGATTAGCGCAACGAATGCTACTGGAACGCTAAATCTTATCAATGAAAGAGCACCTTTAGGCACAGACATTACAATTACAGACGCTAACTCTGCCGTAAAAGTTACTATAAAATCAGCAGGCTCAATTACCGCAACATCTAATAATGGCTTGGCTTCCGCACAAATTCTCAATCTTACTGCTGCGGAGGAATCTACGATTTTCTCAGACAGTGTTAGTAACCAAGATGTAACGGTTAATGCTATCAATTCTTTAGGAAATTCAACAAACTTTAATCTTTATGCATCAACTTTAGAAAAGTTAACCTTAGGCGGTTCCTCTCCCCTGGTCGTAAGTATAGACTCCGCAGATATTTCAACTGAGACTGTTGTAAATACTAACTCAGACGCAACTCTCTGGTTAACAGGTACGTCAGCAGATTTTACGAATGTCGCAACGTCTGTAAAGCTCAGGTTGAAAAACTTTGATGGGAAAACAATTACAATCAAAGACAGTCAGGATTTTTATCTCGATACGGAAATTGCTCAAACCTCTTCAACTTCTGCACCAACTTTTGACCATAAAACAGACGCAACAAGTTCTACCACGAACGCACTGACACTAAAAACTTTTGATTCAAACACATCAAATGGTGATAAATCGGTTAATATTGCTGGCTTAAACTTTGTAGATGTTCAAACACTGACTTTAAGTCTTCTAAATGATTTAAATCTTGACAGTTCCGCCGATTTAACTGGAGCCGATCTCACTAGTGTTGTGGTTACCGGGACGGGTGACTTTGATCTCAACACCAATACAATCACTGGCAGCAGTTCAACCAGAGTAGCATTAAATGCATCAAATTTGTCAGGATCTGCGACACTTAACTTAGACGGAACTACCAATGGCGTAGCCAATATTCAGACAGGATCAGCCGCGGATCGTATTAAAATAGATGGACTAACAGCAGATTCAAATGGATTTGTTATAGCGTCGAACGGATCGGATGATACAATACGAATTACAACAAATGCAGACGGATCATCTGCCAAGATAAACATTAACGCAGGTGGTGGAGGTTCGGACACACTCTCTCTTGCTGCGGGCGTAGATTTAAGTGCAAGCAATCTAACTCTTACTTCCGTTGAGCGCATATTGCTAACAGGCGGCGGAAACACTCAAAAAATTGCCGCAAGTGATGTCTCTGGGGCAACCTTGCAAGTTGCAGAAGATGGAACTGGTACTGCCGTATTTACAGTTGTTGCCGATCAATCAACAATAAATTTATCAAATTTCACTTTCGCTTCCTCCTTTGCTACAGGCACAGACAGTATTGTCGTAAATGCAAGCTCGTTTGGTCCCGGAGTGACCGTAACTGGCACCAGTGGGAATGACAGTATTACAGGGTCAAACGTTGATGACAATTTAAGTGGCGGGGCATCTGCCGATACGATCTCGGGGGGAACCGGGAATGATATAATCAATGGCGGAGCAGGCGCTGATACCCTAACGGGTGGTGCCGGTGACGATGAGTTTGATTATTTCACGGCAGGAACATCAACTGAGGCTTCTATGGATAAAATAACGGATTATCAG